>Ga0308164_10000497_pt1 | contig 65364 bp, 51 predicted proteins | sample PhyTR2_FD_201031 | JGI IMG/M metagenome (GOLD analysis project Ga0308164, IMG submission 201031) | Phyllosphere microbial communities from UC Gill Tract Community Farm, Albany, California, United States - DLSLT.R2 | ecosystem: Host-associated > Plants > Phyllosphere > Unclassified | place: USA... | reverse complement strand
AAACCTTCAAGAAAATGAAGGCGTTCGCTGACAAGCAAGAAACCCCGTTCGTGGTCATTGATACTGACATCATCAGCAAGGCATATGACGACCTGCGTGCGGGCTTCGAATTCGCCAAGGTTTATTACGCGGTCAAGGCCAACCCTGCCGTTGAAGTCATCAATCTGCTCAAGGAAAAGGGTTCGAGCTTCGACATCGCGTCGATCTACGAGCTGGACAAGGTCCTGAGCTGTGGTGTCGGCCCGGAGCGTATGAGCTACGGCAACACCATCAAGAAATCCAAGGACATTCGTTACTTCTACGAGAAGGGCGTGCGTCTGTTCGCCACCGACTCCGAAGCCGACCTGCGTAACATTGCCAAGGCGGCACCGGGCTCGAAAGTCTACGTGCGCATCCTGACCGAAGGTTCGACCACGGCCGACTGGCCTCTGTCGCGCAAATTCGGCTGCCAGACCGACATGGCCATGGACCTGCTGATTCTTGCTCGCGACCTGGGTCTTGTGCCTTACGGCATCTCGTTCCACGTCGGCTCGCAGCAGCGTGACATCAGCGTCTGGGACGCTGCCATTGCCAAGGTCAAAGTGATCTTCGAGCGTCTGAAAGAAGAAGACGGCATCGTTCTCAAGCTGATCAACATGGGTGGCGGCTTCCCGGCCAACTACATCACCCGCACCAACAGCCTGGAAACCTACGCTGAAGAGATCATCCGCTTCCTCAAGGAAGACTTCGGTGATGACCTGCCGGAAATCATTCTCGAGCCGGGCCGTTCGTTGATCTCCAACGCCGGCATCCTGGTCAGCGAAGTGGTACTGGTTGCCCGCAAGTCGCGTACCGCGGTCGAGCGTTGGGTATACACCGACGTGGGCAAGTTCTCCGGTCTGATCGAAACCATGGACGAAGCCATCAAGTTTCCGATCTGGACCGAGAAGAAAGGCGAAATGGAAGAGGTGGTCATCGCCGGTCCTACCTGCGACAGCGCCGACATCATGTACGAAAACTACAAGTACGGCCTGCCACTCAACCTGGCCATCGGTGATCGTATGTACTGGTTGTCCACCGGCGCATACACCACCAGCTACAGCGCAGTGGAGTTCAATGGCTTCCCGCCGCTGAAGTCGTTCTACCTGTAATTTCCTCGCGTCAAAAAAAACCCATGAAAATGGGTTTTTTTTTGCCCGTAAAAAATAATTATATAAGTCTCGGTGCGCTGAAACGTGCAGTAAGTGAGGGGCGTGTTATTAAACGTTTGCGGGGTAATATAATAGACCCAGCAGAATGTGTTGCTTATTCCTACAGGTGTTGTCCGTTCCGCTCACTGTGTGAAGTCGATACCCTTTGTTAATTTCCAATGACCTTGAAGCACCGATTTATAGTCGGCGCAAAACAGGCTCTACATAATAAGGAAATTAATCATGGTTACGACCGTTGAACCGCAATTTACGGACGGCGAAGCGCACAGCGTCGAAGAAGTCAGTCGTGTCAGCAAGGACTTGATGGATACCCTGACCAGTCGGGGCGCAGAGGTGGCGCGTGCCCCGGGCTTGTTGATTACCAACGAAGATGTTCGCCGCATCAGGCGTTATGTCAATACGGGCCTGGAACTGCCGACCACACTGGACGAAGTCAGCCAGCTGACAGGGGGGCAGGACAACGGCATTCCCGGCCTTGGGGCAGAAGCGATCGTCGAGCTGTACCTCGGTATTCAAGCCCATGCCAGGAGCTGGTCGGCGATTGAAACCGCCATGCAGAAAGTCGGCAGCGACCTGTACGTTTTCTCGGGCAATCTGATCGCCATCGCAACGGATGTGGTGGATTTCATCAAAGGACTCGATTCCTACCAGACCCTGCAAGTGGGGGACCTGACGCCGTCGCAGATTGATGCAATGCCCCCCGTTGCACTGATGGACCAGGACAGCAAAAGACTGCCCGGGCTGTTGTCGCTGGTCGATGAACTCAAGGTACATATCAAGGACCATAGTGCCAGCACCAGGCGAACCCGAGTCGGGGTGACCGATTTCAAGCGTCGTCTAAAAGACGAGATAGCGCCCGGCGTGGCGTTGAAAATAAGGTTGGCCGGCTCCGGCGACACTGATGACGAAATTGCCCGGCTCACTGCGGACGTCGATCAGCTCAACGGACGCATCAATCATAAACTTGCCGAGTACGAAGAGTACTGCGAATACAAGTGGATCGGTTTCTGGTGGGGACTTGTCGGCGGGGCTGTTTCCCTGTCCATCTTTGGCCCGAAGGCATCGAAGGCTCTCGATGAAAAAGATCGTCTGATTGAAGAAAAACGCCAGATAGAGAAGCAGATAAAACAATCCAACGCGTTGTTGAGCGACTTGCTGGCCTTCGAAACCAGTCTGCAGGATTTGAAAGCCAGAGTCGACGGGGCGGCCAGTAGCGTCAGTAATATAGAGAGCCTGTGGGTATTGTTGGAAGAGCTGGTCGACGCCTCCTACGATCGTATTAAAAATACCAATAACGCCTTGTACCTGGTCAGTTTCGTTTCCCGCTTCCAAACCCTCATGAGCAATTGGAGGGAGATTCAGGTCCAGGCCTTCGATCTGTTGACCGCTTTTAACAATGCACTGGACGAACCCGTTGCGTGAGTGTTGCCCACCTTAACGTTAAAGAGAATGCTGTTATGAATGTTCATGTACTTGCTACGCCCGCTCAACTGCCCAAACCTGATATGGCAATCATTATTGCCAGTCGTGAAAAACTCAAGCGCGAGGCCGATAGGCTGGGTGATATTTATTTACCGGTCATGAACGAGGCCTTGCTCAGCCTGCTCAGTGAGGTCGGTCATGTCGACAAGGAGGCACTGGATACACTGACGCTTGTTCCGCATATGTACAACAGCGAAGAGATGCTGCCTTTTCTTGAGGCTGTCGAGAAGTTGAGAGGTGATCCTGAAGACGCTAAAAGCAGCGCCGCAATCGCTGACTTCAACGAGGAGATCAGCCTGCTGCTGGATACAAGGGAGGCCTCTTTGAGCAGCCAGGCCAAGGCGCTGGACAGGGCGCTCATCAATCTGGAGGCTGTGCGGGTCGATGGCGTAGAGCACCTGACGCCTGCCCTTGAGCAGGAAATCGCTGTACTGGAGGCCAGGCTGGAAACTGAGCATGCGCGTCTGACGGAAGTTGTACGGCAGGCCGCAGCGGTCAACGATCTCATTAGAGATGTCGAAAGCCTCAGCTTTTTCGACAAGTTGAAGCCGCTGGTTGCTTCTCTGGAGAGGCTGGCGGATGTCGATCCCCTGAATCCGTTGATCGGCTCCGTTAAAGCGGGTATCGCCGGAGTTTCCAATATTCTCGATCTGCTGGATGCGGCCGTCGACTATGATCATCTGATCGCTCTGAGGGAACGACTTCAGACGCAGATGACAGGACTGCAGGAAACGACTGACGCGACTCGCGCAGCGCTGGAAACCGAAGTGAGCAAACGCGGCCAGCTCTCGGGGCTCGCCTCGGTCGAGCTCTGCAAGACCGACTACGTTCGCGAGATGAGTAAATTGCTCGAAGCGTTGAAACGTGTCCTGGCCAGCAGCCGCCTGCCTGAAACCGCAGTGATCGAGAAGCGCGTCGAGCACTTCAGCCGTCAGGCGGATGCGCTAAACAACTATCTGATCGATTTGCGCAGAAGCTGGCGCAGTTGATCAGCCGGCATCATCCCGCCTGCCATGCCTGGCGGGGTTTTGGTTTGGGGCAAAAGACACGTTACAGATAGACAGGTCATGGCCGTCAGTGCATTAATTGCGCCGCGAAATATGAGTGAGAGTGGCGAGCGTGCTGAAGAAAGTCCTGTTTCAGTTGCACTGGTTCTTCGGGATCACGGCAGGTCTGGTGTTGACCCTCATGGGGATGACCGGTGCGCTGTATTCGTTCGAGGACGAAATTCTCGACGCGCTGAATCCGGATGTGCTGTTGGTCGAGCCGCGCGGTGCCACGCTGCCACCTGTTGAACTGGTGCGCAGGCTGGAGGCCGCGACCGGCCTGACGGTCGCTATCCTGCGCGTCGAAACCATCGGCAATCGTGCCGCCCAGGTATTTTTCACGCCCAAAACGGGTGAGCGTCGAGGCCCCAAACGCAATTTCGACCCCTACACGGGTGAGCTGAAAGGCAATGCGGTAGGGGAGGGGTTTTTCGACTTTGTCCTGAAGCTGCACCGTTATCTGGCCATGGGCGAGGCGGGAAAGCAGGTTACGGCGGCGTGTACGCTGATTCTGGTGTTCTTTTGCCTGTCCGGGCTTTACCTGCGCTGGCCTCGCGCAGCGCGGTACTGGCGGGTCTGGCTGACCGTTGACTGGGCGAAGAAAGGCCGCAGTTTCAACTGGGACCTGCATTCGATCTTCGGCACCTGGTGCCTGTTGTTCTACCTGTTGTTCGCCCTAACGGGACTCACCTGGTCGTATGACTGGGTGAGCAACGGCCTGAATAAACTGATCGGGGATTCACCGCTCGAGGAAGGCGTCGCTGCGCCAGCCAAGGCTGCGGGAAGATTACCGTTGGCGGTCGATTATGTGGCGGTCTGGGACAGTATCCAGAAGGCTGCAGGGCCGGACTTGCTGGCTTATAACCTGCGCCTGCCTGCTGCGGGCGGTCAACCTGCCACCGTGTTTTACCTGCTCAAGGATTCTCCGCACCCGCGTGCGCTGAACACCATCACTCTTGATCCGGCCAATGGTCAGGTCAGCTCGGTCGTACGCTATGCCGAACGCAGTTTCGGTGCGCAACTGCTGGCCAGCAATTACGCGCTGCACGTCGGCAGCTACTTCGGTCTCGTCGGTCGAGTCATCATGACCGGCGCATCGTTGCTGATGCCGCTGTTCTTCATTACCGGCTGGTTGCTGTACCTGGATCGACGCCGCAAGAAGCGTGATATCGAGCGTGCACGCGGCGAGGTTCAGGGTGATGACCACGACGATGACGGATCCTGGCTGGTCTGCTTCGCCAGTCAAAGTGGTTTTGCCGAACAATTGGCCTGGCAGACCGCTGGCCAGTTGCAGGCCTCAGGATTGTCGGTGCGCGTGAAGCGGCTGGGCGATCTGAGCGAAGACGAGTTATACCGAAGTCACAATGCCTTGTTCGTCGTCAGTACCTTTGGTGACGGAGAGGCCCCAGACAGTGCCCGACGTTTCGAGCGCAAGCTGCTGGGTCGCCCGCTTTCACTGGACCAGCTCGATTATGCCGTTCTGGCGCTGGGCGACCGGCAGTACCCACATTTTTGCGGCTTTGCCCATCGTTTGCACGGCTGGTTGACCGAGCGGGGCGGGCGCAGCCTGTTCCCGCCTGTTGAAGTAGACAGCGCCGATCCGGCAGCCTTGCAACACTGGCAACAGCAATTGGTGCAGTTGACCGGTTGCGTGCCAGCGGCACACTGGCAGACACCGGTTTTCGATAACTGGACACTGGCCCGGCGCGTGCTATTGAACGCTGGCAGCAGTGGTTCGAAGGTTTACCTGCTGGACCTGACGCCGCCAACCTCTGCGCACTGGCAGGCGGGGGATCTGGTCGAGGTGATGCCGCGCCACACGCTGCGGGTCATCGAGCCGTTTCTGGCCGGGCTGGGTGTCGATCCGGGCGCATGGGTAAGCGTGGATGGCTTGCAGGAGCCGCTCGCGCAGGCCTTGGAAAGCCGCCAGTTACCGCACAGCCGTTCGCATCTGGTGGGGCTGCATGCGCAGGCGTTGATCGATGCGCTGGTGCCAGTCTCTGTACGCGAATATTCGATTGCCTCAATTGCGCAGGACGGCTGCTTGCAGCTTATCGTGCGTCAGGAAGTGCATGCCGACGGCAGCCTGGGGCTGGGCTCGGGATGGCTTACCGAGCATTGTGCTGTTGGCGGTGCCGTCAGCCTGCGTGTGCGCCGCAACAGCAGCTTTCATCTGCCTGCCGAGCCGCTGCCATTGATCCTGCTGGGCAATGGCACCGGGCTGGCCGGTTTGCGTAGCCTGCTCAAGGCGCGTATCGCTCAAGGTCAGGCGCGCAACTGGTTGTTGTTCGGCGAACGTAACCGGGCGCATGACTTCCATTGCAGCGCCGAATTGCACGGCTGGCTGCAGGCTGGTCATCTGACGCGCCTGGACCTGGCCTTTTCCCGCGATCAGGCAGAAAAAATCTACGTGCAGGATCGCTTGCGCGAAGCGGCCGATGAACTGCGTGTGTGGCTCGATGAGGGGGCAGCGATTTACATCTGTGGGAGCTTGCTGGGTATGGCTGCGGGCGTGGATCAGGTGTTGAACGAGGTGTTGGGGGAACAGGCAGTCAGCGAACTGATCGAGGAAGGGCGTTATCGGCGGGACGTGTATTGACTAGCGAAGATCGGACGCAGAGCGTCCAGAACTGCGTGCCCACGCTGGAGCGTGGGCACGATAGTCTTGTAGCTTGTAGCTTGTAGCTTGTAGCTTGTAGCTTGTAGCTTGTAGCTTGTAGCTTGTAGCTTGTAGCTTGTAGCTACGCCGCTACAAATTGCTCGGCGTAATGGCAAGCCACCTGGCGGTTATCCACCAGGCGCAGCTCTGGCACTTCGGCTGCACAACGCTCGGTCGCATACGGGCAGCGCTTGTGGAAAGCGCAGCCGCTTGGCGGGTTGAGCGGGTTGGGCAGCTCGCCGACGATCTTGATCTTCGGCTTGAGCGGGTCCGGGTGGATGGTCGGGGTCGCCGACAGCAGCGCCTGGGTGTACGGGTGCAGCGGACGGTTGTAGATCTCTTCCTTGGGACCCATTTCCGCAGGCCGGCCCAGGTACATCACCAATACCGTATCGGCGACATGACGCACCACCGACAGGTTGTGGGAGATGAACACATAGGCGGTGTTGAATTCCTGCTGCAGGTCCATGAACAGGTTCAGTACCTGCGCCTGAATCGACACGTCCAGCGCTGAAGTCGGCTCGTCCGCTACCAGCACCTTGGGTTGCAGCATCATCGCCCTTGCCAGCGCGATACGCTGACGCTGACCGCCGGAGAACATGTGCGGGTAGCGCTGATAGTGCTCAGGGCGCAAACCGACCTGAGCCATCATCGCCTGCACTTTCTCGCGGCGTTCGGCGGCTGAAAGGCTGGTGTTGATCAGCAGCGGCTCGCCGAGCTGATCCCCGACTTTCTGCCTTGGGTTGAGCGAGGCATAAGGGCTCTGGAAGACCATTTGCACATCCTTGCGCAACTGCTTGCGCTCGGCCTTGCTGGCCCCGGCAACTTCCTGGCCGGCGATTTTCAGCGAGCCGGATGACGGCTCTTCGATCAGCGTCAGCGCGCGTGCCAGTGTCGATTTGCCACAGCCGGACTCGCCGACCACAGCCAGGGTCTTGCCGGCTTCCAGTTCGAAGGACACGCCATTAAGCGCACGCACCAGCGCTGTGCCCTTGAACAGGCCGCGGGAGACTTCGTAGTGACGGGTAAGGTCGCGGGCGGTCAGTACGACGCTCATTACGCCACCTCCTGATTCAAGGGATAGAAGCAGCGCGCCAGGCTGTGCGCCTTGGGATCAAGGGCAGGGCGTTCGGTTCGGCAGTTGTCGCGCACGTACGGGCAGCGCGGTGACAGCAGGCAACCCTGTGGACGGTCATAGCGGCCCGGGACCATGCCCGGCAGCGTGGCGAGGCGCTCGGCGCCCATGCTGTGCTCGGGAATGGCGGCCAGCAAGGCTTCGCTGTACGGGTGGGCAGGAACATCGAACAGCCCCGGCACCTGACCGACTTCGACAGCCTGACCGGCGTACATCACGCAGACACGCTGGGCGGTTTCAGCCACCACAGCCAGGTCGTGAGTGATCAGCACCAGTGCCATGTCCTGCTCTTTTTGCAGGCTCAGCAGCAGTTCCATGATCTGCGCCTGAATGGTCACGTCCAGGGCGGTGGTCGGTTCGTCGGCGATCAGCAGTTTCGGTTCGCCAGCAATCGCCATGGCAATCGCCACACGCTGGCTCATGCCACCGGACAGTTGGTGCGGGTAGGCATTCAGGCGCGCGGCGGCGCCAGGGATCTCGACCTTTTCCAGCAGTTCCAGTGCACGCTGGCGTGCGGCCTTGCCCGACATGTTCAGGTGCTGGCGCAGCACTTCCTCGATCTGGAAGCCCACGGTATAGCTGGGGTTCAGAGCGGTCATCGGGTCCTGAAAGACCATCGCCAGGTCTTTGCCGATGATTCGTCGACGCTGCCGCGAGTTGAGCTTGAGCAGGTCGTTGCCGTCGAAATTGAGCGCGTCGGCGGTGATGATGCCGGGGGAATCGATCAGCCCCATCAGCGCCATCATGGTCACCGATTTACCGGAACCCGATTCGCCGACGATGGCCAGTACTTCACCCTTTTCGACGCTCAGGGACAGGCCGTCCACAACAGGTACGGCCTTGGTGTCGCCGAAGCGGACGTTGAGATTCTTGATTTCAAGAAGTGACATGCGAATCTCCTCAGGCGGCGTTCTTGAGTTTCGGGTCCAGCGCATCGCGCAGACCGTCGCCCATCAGGTTGATTGCCAGCACGCTGAGCAAAATGGTCAGACCGGGCAGGCTCACGACCCACCAGGCACGTTCGATGTAGTCGCGCGCCGAGGCGAGCATGGTGCCCCACTCAGGCGTCGGTGGCTGTACGCCCAGCCCCAGGAAGCCCAGCGCTGCGGCGTCGAGAATTGCCGAAGAGAAGCTCAGGGTGGCTTGAACGATCAGCGGTGCCATGCAGTTGGGCAGCACGGTGATGAACATCAGGCGCGGCAGGGTGGCACCGGCCAGACGGGCGGCCGTCACGTAGTCGCGGTTCAGCTCGCCCATCACCGCAGCGCGGGTCAGACGAACATAGGAAGGCAGCGACACGATGGCGATGGCGATCACGGTGTTGATCAGGCCAGGGCCGAGAATCGCCACGATGGCCACAGCCAGCAGCAGCGAGGGCAGGGCCAGCATGATGTCCATCAGGCGCATGACCGAAGGGCCGAGCACGCGAGGGAAGAAGCCTGCCAGCAGACCCAGCAGAATACCGGGGATCAGCGACATGACCACCGATGCCAGACCGATCAGCAGCGACAGGCGCGAGCCCTGGATCAGACGCGACAGCAGGTCGCGACCCAGTTCGTCGGTGCCGAGGATGAATTGCCATTGACCGCCTTCGAGCCACACCGGAGGCGTCAGCAGGAAGTCGCGGTATTGCTCGCTCGGGTCATGGGGGGCAACCCAGGGCGCGAACAGGGCGCAGAACACGATCAGGATCATGAACAGCAGGCCGGCAACCGCGCCTTTGTTTTTCGAGAAGGCTTGCCAGAATTCTTTGTACGGGGATGGGTAAAGCAGGCTTTGATCGACTGCTACCGCAGGAGTAGGGGTGCTCATATCGATGATCTCAGCGCTGGTGACGAATGCGTGGGTTGGCAAAGCCGTAGAGGATATCCACCACGAAATTGACCAGGATCACCAGACAGGCGATCAGCAGAATGCCGTTTTGCACGACCGGGTAGTCCCGGGCGCCAATGGCTTCGATCAACCACTTGCCGATACCCGGCCAGGAGAAGATCGTTTCGGTGAGTACCGCACCGGCCAACAACGTACCGATTTGCAGGCCGAACACGGTCAGTACCGGAATCAGCGCGTTGCGCAGGCCGTGAACGAAGACCACACGGGCAGGCGACAGGCCTTTGGCGCGGGCGGTTCGCACGTAGTCTTCCCGCAATACTTCGAGCATCGACGAGCGGGTCATCCGGGCGATCACCGCCAGCGGGATGGTACCCAGCACGATGGCCGGCAGAATCATGTGGTGCAGGGCATCGAGAAACGCACCCTGTTCGTCACTCAGCAGCGTGTCGATCAGCATGAAGCCGGTGACCGGCGGAATGTCGTACAGCAGGTCGATCCGCCCGGAAACAGGGGTCCAACCCAGTGTTACCGAGAAGAACATGATGAGGATCAGGCCCCACCAGAAGATCGGCATGGAATAGCCGGCGAGGGAAATCCCCATGACCCCATGGTCGAACAGGGACCCTCGCTTGAGTGCGGCGATCACCCCGGCCAGCAGGCCGAGAATACCCGCGAAAATCAGCGCCGCCAGCGACAACTCCAGGGTTGCCGGGAACAGCGAAGTGAATTCGGACCAGACACTGGTGCGTGTACGCAACGATTCACCGAGGTCACCCTGGGCGAGCTTGCCGATGTAATCGATGTACTGGGCGTAGAGGGGTTTGTTCAGACCCAGACGCTCCATGGCCTGAGCGTGCATTTCCGGATCGACACGGCGCTCACCCATCATGACTTCGACCGGGTCGCCCGGAATCAGACGAATCAGGGCGAAGGTCAACAAGGTGATGCCGAAGAAAGTGGGTATCAGCAACCCCACTCGGCGGGCGATAAAACTAAACATCTTGGTGTGTACCTCATCAGCCGGTTAGGCGTGCTCCGGCGAGTCTCGGGTTATGAGCTCGCCGGATTATTTTTCTACTTCACCTGGGTAGTGGCGAAGTTGTTGGTTGTGAGCGGGCTGATTTTGTAGCCCTCCACATTTTTACGCATAGCCGTGAACATTCTGGTGTGAGCCATGCTGATCCACGGCTGATCCTTGTTGAATATTGCCTGGGCCTGTTCATAGAGCCCTGCGCGTTCGTCGGGGTTCACTGTTTCACGCGCCTTATCGATCAGCTTCTGGAAATCGGCGTTGCACCAGCGTGCATAGTTCTCGCCGTTTTTCGCCGCTTCACAGCTCAGCATCGGAGTCAGGAAGTTATCAGGGTCGCCATTGTCGCCTGCCCAGCCTGCAGACACCATGTCATGTTCGCCATTCTTGGCACGTTTGAGCATTTCACCCCATTCCATGACGCGAATGTCGATCTTGATGCCGATCTTCGCCAGGTCGGATTGCATCATTTGTGCGCCGAGCATCGGGTTGGGGTTGGTCGGACCACCGCCGTTGCGGGTAAACAGGGTAAACGTGGTGCCTTCCGGCACGCCAGCTTCCTTCAGCAAGGCGCGTGCCTTGTCGAGGTCGATCGGTGGGTTCTTCAGGTCTTTGTTATAACCCAGCAGAGTCGGCGGATACGGGTTGACCGCTACCAGCGCATTGCCCTTGCCGAACACCGCGTTGACATAAGCGTTCTTGTCGAACGTCATGTCAATGGCTTTGCGGACGCGCACGTCGCTCAGGTACTTGTGGGTCGTGTTGATCGCAATGTAGCCGGTGGTCATTGCCTCCAGCTCGTCGATTTTCAGATTCGGGTCTTTCTTGATGCTCGGCACGTCGTCCGGCTTCGGATACAGCGCGATCTGACATTCGTTGGCCTTGAGCTTCTGCAGGCGCACGTTGTTGTCGGTGGCGATAGCCAGAATCAGGGCATCGGCAGGCGGCTTGCCGCGGAAATAATCCGGGTTGGCCTTGAAGCGTACCTGTGCATCCTTGGCATAGCGCTGGAAGATGAACGGGCCGGTGCCGATCGGCTTGCTGTTGAGGTCGCCGGTCTTGTTGGCTTTCAACAGCTGGTCGGCGTATTCAGCCGGGTAGATCGACGCGAAGGCCATCGCGAGGTCGGCCAGGAATGGCGCTTCGCGGCGGGTCAGGGTGAACTTGACGGTATAGTCGTCAGTTTTCTCGACGCTTTTCAGCAGCTCTTTGAAGCCCATGCTTTCAAAGTAGGGGAAGCCGACGCTCGATTTGTCATGCCAAGGGTGCTTCGGGTCCAGCTGACGCTGAAAACTCCAGAGCACATCGTCGGCGTTCATGTCGCGGGTCGGTTTGAAGTAATCGGTGGTGTGGAACTTGACGCCTTTACGCAGGTGGAAGGTGTACGTCAGGCCGTCGTCGCTGATCTCCCAAGAGTCAGCCAGTGCAGGAATCACTTCCGTGGTGCCGGGTTTGAAATCCGCGAGGCGGTTGAACATGGTTTCAGCCACGGCATCGGCCGTCACTGCTGTCGTGTATTGCACCATGTCGAAGCCTTCGGGGCTGGCTTCGGTGCAGACCACCAGGGGTTTTGCCGAAACACTGACGGCGACGCTGAGCAGGGCCAGGGCAATCGAGTTGCGTAGCGATAACAGTTTCATTGTGAACCCTCCATAGAGTTGACGCCGATGGTGATGTTCGGACGCAAGGCTGCTGCCTTGCGCCCGAACGGTTTTCAGCGAATCAAAGAATGTTGAACGGAACGGTGGTCACCAGGCGGAATTCGTTGATGTTGCCATCAGCCTGATTCTCGCTGGCGCGGTGAGTGGTGTACGTGGCGCGGATAGCGGTAGCCTTGAGCGGGCCGGACTGCACTGAGTACGATGAACCGATACCGTATTCGTAGTGAGTCTCGCCGTCCATTGCGTTTACGCCGCTCGCTGTCCGGACACCATTGATTGTCTGGACGTCGCCATAGACGTTGCCTTTGTATTTGGTACCGTCGATGTCCCAGCCACGTGCCTGGTAGATGTTGAATTTCAGGCCCGGCACGCCGTATTCGGCCATGTTCAGTACATAGGCGATCTGCAGGGACTTCTCGTTCGGGCCGTTGAAGTCCGAGAGCAGGGAGTTGGCCAGGAAGATCGCGTTGGTATCGTGCGCATAGTCGAAGTACTCATCGCCAGACACTTGCTGATAGGCAAGGCTGATGCTGTGAGCGTTATGCGTACCGGTGAAGGACAGGCTGTAGGTGTCGTTGTCGATAGGGCCTTGTTTGCTTTGACCCGAGTCCTTGGTTTTGTAGTAGTTCAGGTTGGTGCTGAGCGCCAGTGCCTTGCTGTCACCCAGTTCGTGGGTGAAGCCGAAGTAGTACTGATGCCAGAAGTCTTCCAGGTTCGATGCATAAAAGCTGGTTGTCAGGCTGTCGGTCGGCTTGTAGTCAGCGCCGAACATGTCCAGACGGTCGGCGGTCTGGCTGCGATCACCGTACTCGGAGCGGAACTTGTCCAGACTCTGTTCCATACGTGGCGACACGCGGTCGAAACTACCTGCTTGAAAGGACAGGTTATTCAGCTCATCGCTCTGTACGGCAACACCCTGGAAGCTGGACGGCAGTGCGCGGTTACCGATGAAGGCGATGACCGGGGTGTTCACCGATTGGCGACCCATGGTCAGGACGGTGTTGGAAACCCGCGCCTTGACGTTGCCCAGGCCCATCTTGCTCCACTGACCGACTGCATCGCCGTCGCTGTGTGCCAGGGTACGGTTGGAGTTGCCGGCAAAGTCATCGGTATCACGGTCCAGCGCAATGGCGTTGTACAGCGCCAGTTCGGTGGAGAAACCTACAACGCCCTGCGTATAACCGGAGGTGTAGTTGACGATCGTGCCCTGCTGCCAGTTGATGCGACGCGAGGTCTGCTCGGCAACGCCGTTGTCGTTGTAGCGGAACACTTCGCCGCGGCGCTTGAGTTCATTGGCGTACCAGTTACGGGTCGTGCCGGTCAGGTGTTGATCTTCGATAAAGCCGTTGGCGTCGGCCTGTGCATTCTTTGAACTCAGCTCGGTCGGTACGAACGCCTGGCTTGCCGGTTCAGCCTGAACCAGTGCGCCAAACGACGAGAGAGACAATGCCAATAACGCAGTGCTAGTTGTTTTCACGATGTGCAGCTCCCTTTATTACTTTTTTATATGCCAGTTCTTTGAGCCTGGCTTTTGGTGGTGCAGGACTTTGGGTCCTGCGTTGTTATAGGTATCGACGCGCAAGTGCCCGCTCTCGCCGCGACACAAGACGGCGAGGGCGTGCGGGGTTTTCTATCAATCGACGATGCTGACGCCTGAGAAGTTATTGCGACCGAACGGGCTGACGTGGAAGTCCCTGACCTCGGCGCGCAATGGCTGATTGACGGTCGAGTGGGCAACCGGTGTGATCGGCACCTGCTCCTTGAGGTAGCGCTGCGCCTGTTGGTACAGGTCGGTACGCTTCGCGCGGTCAGTGGTCGCAACCGCGGCCTTGACCAGTTGGTCGTATTTTTCGTCGCACCACATCGAGTAGTTGTTGCCGCCAATCGCCGCGCAGCTGTAAAGCGTGCCCAGCCAGTTGTCCGGGTCACCGTTGTCGCCGGTCCAGCCGATCAGCGAGATATCGTGCTCGCCATTTTTGGTGCGTTTGAGGTATTCACCCCATTCGTAGCTGACGATCTTGACCTTGATGCCGACCTTGGCCCAGTCGGCCTGAAGCATTTCTGCCATCAGCTTGGCGTTGGGGTTGTAAGGGCGCTGAACCGGCATGGCCCACAGGGTCAGTTCGGTGCCTTCCTTGATGCCCGCGGCACGCAACAGGGTCCTGGCTTTTTCCGGGTCGTAAGGTGCGTCCTTGATGCTGTCATCGTAGGACCACTGGGTCGGTGGCATGGCGTTGACTGCCAGTTGCCCTGCGCCCTGATAAACCGCGTTGATGATCGCCTTCTTGTTGACGGCCATGTCCAGCGCCTGACGCACTTCCAGCTTGCCCAAAGGTTCGTGGCGCACGTTGTAGGAAATGTAGCCGAGGTTGAAGCCAGGCTTCTCGATGATCTGCAGGCTTTTGTCTGCCTTGAGGCTGGCGAGGTCCGCCGGGCGCGGGTTGACCGAGACTTGGCACTCGTTGGCCTTGAGCTTTTGCATGCGCGCAGAGGCGTCGGTCACGATGGCGAAGATCAACTGGTCGATTTTCACCCGGCTCGGGTCCCAGAAATCCTTGTTGCCCTTGTAGCGAATCTGCGAATCCTTCTGATAGCGCTGAAACACGAATGGCCCTGTACCGATAGGCTGCTGGTTGATGTCGCGCACGTCACCCTTGGTCATCAGTTGCTCGGCGTACTCGGCGGAGAGAATGCCGGCGAAGTTCATCGCGATGTTCTGGATGAATGCCGCATCGACCGTGTTGAGGGTGAACACGACGGTCAGCGGGTCGGTCTTCTCGACGGACTTGATCTTCTTGTTCAGGCCCATGCTGGTGAAGTAGGGGAACTCGGTCGGGTAAGCGACACGGAACGGATGATCGGGCTTGAGCATGCGATTGAAGGTGAACAGCACATCGTCGGCGTTGAAGTCACGGCTGGGTTTGAAGTTCTTGTTGCTGTGGAACTTCACGCCCTCGCGCAGATGAAACGTGTAGACCAGGCCGTCTTCCGAGATGTCCCAGGAAGTCGCCAGCGCTGGAACCACGGTGGTGTCGCCTTGCTTGAATTCGGTGAGTCGATTGTAGATTGGCTCGGATGCATCGTTATCGGTGGAGGAGGTGTATTGCGCACCGTCGAAGCCAGCCGGACTCGCTTCGGAGCAAAACACCAGATTGCTTGCCGCCTGGGCAAACGGGGCCAGTGCCAACAGTCCCAGGCACGACGTCATCGCAAGAGTTTTACGCATGATGATCCCTATCCTCGAAGGATGAGCCGAGGCTCGAATGTCTAACTGGCCCAAAGGCGTCGCCCCACGCAACTTCGCACGACATGCCCGGCGCACCTGGACACGAAGCGACGGGCTTCCTGCCATTGCCGCTGCCCTTCGACGGTAAGTCGTCAGAGGCCCGCGGTATATAGGCTCGAAGGCTGCAAAGCTCGTAGGAAATATCTTAGTGATAGTAGAAGAATGCCGTTATCGGCACTTTTTCAACCCATCGCTCGGGGCTTGCTATTCAAGTAGAGCGGTTTGCTGCGCCGGATGAGCGGCGCAGCAAGCTGTCACTTTTATTTGCCGCTCACGCTCACACCGTAAAAGGAGTTCAAGCCAAACGGGCTGATCTTGAAGTCCTGCACGCTGGTGCGCATGGGTTGATAGACCGTCGAGTGCGCAATAGGCGTCATTGGCACGGCGTCTTTCAGGAGGTGTTGCGCCTGTTTGTACAGCTCGGTGCGCTTGGCCTGATCGGACGTTTCCTTGGCCTGATGGATCAGCGTGTCGAACGGCTTGTCACACCATTTGGCAAAGTTGTTGCCATTCAGTGCGTCGCAGCCGAACAGGGTGCCGAGCCAGTTGTCCGGGTCACCATTGTCACCGCTCCAGCCAATCAGCATGGCGCCGTTCTCGCCATTCTTGGCGCGCTTGATGTACTCGCCCCATTCATAGCTGACGATCTTGGCGTTGATACCGATCTTCTTCCAGTCGGACTGGAGCATCTCGGCCATCAGTTTGGCGTTGGGGTTGTAAGGACGCTGAACCGGCATCGCCCACAGGGTGATTTCGGTGCCTTCCTTGATACCGGCTTCCTTGAGCAGCTCGCGAGCTTTCTCAGGATCGTACTTGGCGTCCTTGATGGTGGTGTCATAGGACCACTGGGTCGGCGGCATGGCGTTGACCGCCAATTGACCTGCACCCTGGTAAACCGAGTCGATGATCTGCTGCTTGTTGACCGCCATGTCCAGTGCCTGACGCACTTTCAACTGAGCCAGCGGGTTTGGATGATCTTCGCCCTTGATCTCAGGCATCACGTTGTAGGCGATGTAACCCAGGTTGAAGCCTGCCTGATCGGGCATCTTCAGGTTCTTGTCGGCCTTGAGCGGTTCGAGATCGGCAGGGCGCGGATAAGCGGTGATCTGGCATTCGTTTTTCTTGAGCTTCTGCATGCGCACCGAAGCATCGGTGGTGATGGCGAAGATCAGGTTGTCGACCTTGACGTCTTCAGGCTTCCAGTAGTCCTTGTTGCCGGTGTAACGGATGTTGGAGTCTTTCTGGTAGCTCTTGAACACGAACGGGCCAGTGCCGATCGGCTGCTGGTTGATCAGCTCCGGCTTGCCTTCCTTGAGCAGCTTGGCAGCGTATTCTGCGGACTGGATGGACGCGAAGCTCATCGCCATGTTCTGGATGAACGCGGCGTCGACCTTGCCCAGAGTGAACTTGACGGTGTGGTCGTCGATCTTCTCGATTTTGGTGATGTTGGTGTCCATCGCCATATCGGTGAAGTAAGGGAATTCGGTCGGATACGCTTTGCGGTAAGGCATGTCCTTGTCGATCATGCGATTGAACGTGAACAGCACGTCATCGGCATTGAATTCACGGGTCGGCTTGAAGTACGGCGTGGTGTGGAATTTGACGCCTTCGCGAAGATGGAAGGTGTACGTCAGGCCATCATCGGAGATGTCCCATTTGGTCGCCAGGCCCGGCACTACGGCGGTGCCGCCGCGCTCAAACTGACTCAGGCGGTTGAAGATGGTCTCTGCCGAGGCGTCGAAGTCAGTACCTGTGGTGTATTGACCTGGATCGAAGCCGGCAGGGCTGCCCTCGGAACAGAACACCAGATTCGATGCAGCGTGAGCGAAAGGTGCGCTGGCGAGCAGGCTGGCGCCGATCAGAAACGGAATGACCGCGTGTTTGAGCATGGTTGCCTCAGTTGTTGTCATTTTTGATTAGAGGGAACGACCTCGTGAGCCGATCCGTCCGATACTTATGCAGGGGCCATACCCAAAGCAAGACAGTGAGGCGAAAGAAGCGACAAAGAGTGGCACGATCGTACAGGAATGTCGCGAAAGTGTAACTTTCTTGAGAGTTGATCGTTTGCGCGACACTTTTTCGATTGTTTCGCGCACCAATAAGGCGCAACCGGGTGAGAAAAATGCACCCGGTTGGAGCCGTGTTGTTACTTCACTGTTCCCAGGCTGACACCATAAAAGGGTGTCAGGCCGAAGGGACTGATCTTGAAGTCCTGCACTTCCTGACGCATTGGCTGAAACACCTTGGAGTTGGCAATCGGGGTGATTGGCACCTGCTGCTTGAGAATGTGCTGAGCCTGCTGATAGAGCTTGATGCGCTCATCGCGGTCGCTGGTCAGCTTGGCCTGCTGCACCAGCTTGTCGTAAGCCGGGTCGCACCATTTGGCGTAGTTGCTGCCTTTGACGGCTGCGCAGCTGTAAAGCACGCCGAGCCAGTTGTCGGGGTCGCCGTTGTCACCGGTCCAGCCGTAGATCATTGCGTCATGTTCGCCGGCCTTGGCGCGCTTGATGTATTCGCCCCATTCATAGCTGACGATGTTGGCCTTGATACCGATCTTCTCCCAGTCGGACTGGATCATCTGTGCTGACATGCGTGCGTTGGGGTTCGACGCGCGCTGGACGGTCATGGCCCACAGGTCGATTTTGGTACCCGGCGCCACACCTGCTTCCTTGAGCAGTTGTCTGGCTTTGGTCAGGTCGTGCGGAGCATCCTTGATGGTCGGATCGAAGCTCCACTGACCCGGCGGCAGGGCATTTTCAGCCAGTTGGCCTGCGCTCTGATAAACCGCTTTGATGATCGCCGGTTTGTCGATGGCCATGTCCAGCGCCTGACGTACCTTGAGTTGGTCCAGCGGCGGATGCGTGACGTTGTAGGCCACGAAGCCCAGGTTGAAGCCGGGCTGACTGAGGACCTTGAGTTTCGGGTCCTTTTTCATTTCCTCGATGTCCTGCGGACGGGGATAGCCGCTGACCTGGCATTCGTTGGCCTTGAGCTTCTGCAGACGCACGGCGGCATCGCTGCTGATCGAGAAGATCAGGTTGTCGATCTTTACATCCTCCGGCTTCCAGTACTCGGTGTTGCCGACGTAACGGATCTGCGAATCCTTCTGGTAGCGCTTGAAGACGAACGGGCCAGTGCCGATGGGCTTCTGGTTCAAGTCCTCGGCCTTGCCTTCCTTGAGCAGTTTGTCTGCGTACTCGGCAGACTGGACGGAGGCGAAGCTCATGGCCAGGTTCTGCACGAAGGCCGCATCAATGTTGTTCAGGGTGAACTTGACGGTCAGCGGGTCGACTTTCTCGACGCTCTTGATCGTCGTATTCAGGCCCATGTCGGTGAAATAGGGCGACTCGGAAGGATATGCCTTGCGGAACGGGTGGTTGGCATCGAGCAGACGATTGAACGTGAACAGCACGTCATCGGCGTTGAACGTACGAGTCGGGGTGAAATAATCCGTGGTGTGGAATTTCACGCCGTCGCGCAGGTGAAACGTGTAGGTCAGGCCATCCGGCGAAACGTCCCAGCGCGTGGCCAGGCCCGGCTCCACTTCCGTACCGCCACGCTTGAACTGGGTCAGACGGTTGAAAACGGTTTCGGCCGAGGCATCGAAGTCGGTGCCGCTGGTGTACTGGCTGGGGTCAAAACCGGCAGGGCTGGCTTCAGAGCAATACACCAGCGTGCTTGCCGCTTGGGCCAAAGGTGCGCAGGCCAGCAGTGCAGTGGTCAACAGCAGCGGTTTGAAAAGTGTGTGTCCCATGGATCCCTCGCGTGGTACGGCAGTAACCGTGCTTGAAAGTCGACAATCAGGTAGACAACGGATAGTGCCGTACTTGGTCGGGGTCGGACAATACGCTTACTTGCCGGTAATCCTCGTCCAAAGGTCTGCCAGTGAAACACTTTCAAAGAACACGCTCAGAAAATCGCTGCCGTCCTGGCTGAAACGCTGCAAGTCATTTTGCGCGCTGTGCTGCAATTGAAGTCTGGACTGGTCCAGCTCGCTCTTGAGCGTCGCCCGCTCGACCTGTTCGGGATTGGCCTCGGCCCATTCCCGGACAATCGAGTCCTGCCAATCGCAGTCCATGGGGTGAGTGAAGAACCGCGTTGCAACCTGGACCGGATGTTCGGCGCCTTCCTTGCCATGCCACTGGCCCAGAACTGCCTGACCTACTTGCAGCACGGCCGTTCTTGCCAGTCTTGCGGCAAGTGTGTGCAGCGGGTGTTGCGCATGATCCTTGGCCAGTTGCGAATGTGACGGATCGGTCGAGCCGCTGCTATTGGGGTCTTCATCAAGCAGGGTCTGCAGGTCGTCGACGCTGTTGCCGAGCCAGATGGCCAGACTTTGCATGACGACGCCGAATGCATTGCCCAGCAATCGCCCTGGCGTACCGATGAAAGCGTAGAACTGTTCGACCTGTTCGGAGAACGGCTGGCTGGCCCATTGGTCGCGCGCGTCGAGAAAGGCCTCGTAACCCGCGAGCAGTCGCGGGTCAGGGTGCTCGCCCAGAACGATCTGAATAATCTGGTCGCGCTCGTAACGTTCTCCAGCCTTGATCGCTTCGAACGGCTTTTCGTCTGTCGAGAACATAATCCTGCCAAGCGGCTCAGCGAGGCTGGCGATGATATCGCTGCCGCCGAACGTACCGGTTACCAGAGGCAAACGGTGCTTGCAGTCTGCTTCTGACGTCCACGGCAGAATGCGCTCATGGCCGAGTTTGATCAGGCTGAGTTCGGCGAAGTTGGAGTGGGCGAAGAAGTCTTCGAGAATGTGCAGCGCCGCGCCCATGTCACGTAGACCGTCGGTAGACCCTGGGCCGCCATTGACCGCCGATTCCAGCCCCGCAGCCATCACCGGCACCGAGCGCTGAATGTAGCGCTTCATTGAGGTGTCGGGGTCGACCTTCAATAGCGGATCGTCGGGCAGCACCCAGGCGTCGAAGTCGGCGTCGCGCTCTTTTGGATTGGCCGGCTTCGGGTCAAGGGTTCTGGGGTTGTCGATGTGTTCAGCAGGGCGATAGACGCCGAGTCGCTCTGCGGTCACCACGAAGCGCGAGCGGTCTGTCTTCATCAGATCGGTGAATTCCTTGACTGCCAGTACGTCCACGATACGCGTCAGTGCGTCACGCGAAAGCAGGTCAGGGAAGCTTTTCGGCATGCTTGTCGCCCTGACGATTTTTGGATCGAGCAATTGCGAATAGTCGCGCAGCCAGTTGCCGAAATAGATCGCGCGGATTTCCTCAGGTCTGAAGCCGGCAGATTCGAGAACGCTCTCGATGGCACCGTGAGTATGTGTGTGTTCGTCGCCTTCACCGGCTTCGAATCTTAAGGGGATTGGAAGCGGCTCGCGGTAGGTATTCATGTTCTGATCAATGACAGCCGCAGGGTTACGGGAAGCGTTATGCGGGGGATTCATCCTTGATTCCTTGATGGCAATGCGCGCGTTGGCCGGGTCACTCAGCCAGGGCGACAGTGTTCGAAAGTGAGACGGCAAGTTTCGCGAGCCGCGAGCTCACCGACAATCAGGCAGCGCATCAGCAAACGTAGGAGATTGCCGAGGAAGAAAGGGAGAAAGGAGGAGGTGGGGCGTGGAAAAGGGCGGTAGTCGGCACTACCGCCCTGTCATTCAAGGAATCGCGACTTCGATCACACCATCCGCCGCGACGCTGACCTGGCTGGTGCCTGCTTCGACGTCGGGCGTCGGTGCTGCGTCTTCACGCAACGACTTGGCCATCATCATGACCGGCGCGCGCAGATACGGCTGCGGGTAGCCCGAGGTGTTCAGGTTCAGGTTGACCAGCTTGTAGCCTGTACCGCCCAGCGCCTCGGTGACCAGTTGTGCACGAGCCTTGAACGCAGTCACGGCGTCCTTGAGCAGGGCGTCTTCGCTGGTCTTGCGCGTCGATGGCGAAATCGAGAAGTCCATACCGCCCATTTTCAGGTCGGTCAGCAACTCGCCGGTCAGCTTGGACAGCACGGCAAAGTCTGCACTTTCCAGGCGCAGTTCGGCGCGTTCACGCCAGCCAGTGATCTTCTGGCCTTTATCGTCGTAGACCGGGTAGCTATTGCGGCTGCCCTGGCGGATCTTCACGTCCTTGACCTGGCGCGCCTGTCCCAGCGCCTTGTTCAGCGTCTCGGTGATCTGCGCAGCCAGTTTGGCCGGATCGCTGTCCTGCGCTTCTGTGTACAGCGTGACGAGCATCAGGTCGCGCTGCACCTCCTGATTGACCTCGGCGCGCAATGAAATCTGGTTGTAACGGACTTCTTCAGCCATGGCGGGCAGGCTGGACAAAGCAGCAGCCAGCGCGACGAGGGTGGCGGCAGGGCGAAGGTTGAACATGAGAGCTCCTTGTTATCAAACGGCCTCCGACGGTGGTCGGGCGGCGCAAAGTGTTGTGACTGTAGCGCTTTGGTCCGGTTCCTGCGACGGCCGAGTGCTTCGGTGTGCGGTGCGTTGACGCACTTTTCCAGTTTTGCCTCCCGCTTGGTTATACTCGCTACGATCCGCCTGGAGCACTCATCAGGAGAGCTCATGCTCGCCCCCGTTCAAATGCTTTCAGCCACACGGCAAAACCTGTGGCGCCTGACATTCATCCGTATTCTGGTGCTGGCCGCGCAGGCCGGCTCGGTCGGTATGGCCTGGCTGTTCGACTTTCTACCATTGCCGTGGCTGCAGCTGTCGATCACTTTGGGGTGCTCGCTGGTGCTCTGCGGGCTGACGGTCATTCGTCTGCGCACCTCGCTGCCGCTCACCGAGCTGGAATATGCACTGCAACTGGCGCTGGACCTCCTGATCCACAGTGCGCTGCTGTATTACTCGGGTGGCTCGGCCAACCCGTTCGTTTCCTATTATCTGGTGCCGCTGACCATTGCCGCCGCCACGCTGCCGTGGCGTTACTCGCTGATTCTGTCCGGCTTTGCGCTGAGCATGTACACCTTGCTGATGGTGCGCTCCTATCCGCTGGAAACCGACTCCATCGCCCGGGAAAACATGCAGATCTACGGCATGTGGCTGAGTTTTGCGCTGGCCGCTGCGGTGATTACCTTTTTTGCTGCGAAGATGGCCGAGGAGCTGCGTCGCCAGGAGCAACTGCGTGCCGAGCGTCGCGAAGAAGGCCTGCGTGATCAGCAGTTGCTCGCCGTCGCGACCCAGGCCGCAGGGGCCGCCCATGAATTGGGAACGCCGCTGGCAACCATGAGCGTGCTGCTCAAGGAAATGCGCCAGGATCACAGCGACCCTGCGTTGCAGGATGACCTGTCCGTGCTGCAGGAGCAGGTCAAGCAGTGCAAGCAGACCCTGCAGCAACTGGTGCGCGCCGCCGAAGCCAATCGGCGCATGGCTGTCGAATATCAGCCCGCCACCCGCTGGCTGGACGAGTCCCTCAACCGCTGGCATCTGATGCGCCCGGAAGTGAGTTACCGTTTCTATCAATTGGGCAAAGGCGAGGCGCCGATGCTGGCGCCGCCGCCGGATCTGACCCAGGCACTGCTCAACCTGCTCAACAACGCTGCCGATGCCTGCCCCGATGGCCTTGAGGTCAATCTGGACTGGGACAGTGCAGAAATCTGCATCAGCATTCGCGACCATGGCGCGGGTGTGCCGCTGGCGATTGCCGAACAGATCGGCAAACCGTTCTTTACTACCAAGGGCAAAGGTTTCGGCCTTGGTCTGTTCCTGAGCAAGGCCAGCGTCACCCGTGCGGGTGGCTCGGTGAAGCTCTACAGTCATGAAGAAGGCGGTACGCTCACCGAGCTGCGCCTGCCCCGAGATACGCGAGGAGAAGAAGCATGAGTGACGATGACATCCAGGTCGAAGGCGAAGAGCTGCCGCACCTGTTGCTGGTCGATGACGACGCGACGTTCACCCGTGTGATGGCGAGGGCCATGAGCCGTCGTGGGTTTCGCGTGAGCACCGCCGGCTCGGCTGAAGAAGGGTTGGCCCTGGCGCAACAGGACATCCCCGAATACGCCGCGCTGGACCTGAAGATGGACGGCGATTCCGGTCTGGTGCTGCTGCCCAAGCTGCTGGAAATGGACCCGGACATGCGCGTGGTGATTCTCACCGGTTATTCGAGCATTGCCACGGCGGTTGAAGCGATCAAGCGCGGCGCGTGCAACTACCTGTGCAAACCGGCTGACGCTGACGATGTACTCGCGGCCCTGCTGTCCGAGCACGCCAACCTCGACACCCTGGTCCCCGAGAATCCGATGTCGGTGGATCGCCTGCAGTGGGAGCATATCCAGCGCGTGCTGACCGAGCACGAGGGCAATATTTCAGCGACCGCGCGGGCGCTGGGCATGCACCGCCGGACCTTGCAGCGCAAGTTGCAGAAGCGCCCCGTGCGGCGTTAATGAAGGTTTTTTCATAGTGATCGCGTAGGCGTTTTTTTGCTTCATTGTGCTCAGGCATCGTACGTTCAAAGAGAGCGAGCCTGAACCACATGAATCGCAATGCTGAATATTCTGCCGTCAACGATACTGTGCAAGGAGCATTTCTACCCCGCGTCTGGAAGCTGATAACGCCGTACTGGCGCAGTGAGGAAAAGACCACTGCCTGGCTGCTGCTGGTCTCGGTGATCGCGCTGTCGCTGTTCAGCGTGCAGGTCTCGGTATTTTTCAACAGCTGGTACCGAGACTTCTACAACGCTTTGCAAAACAAGGATCTTGCCGCGTTCACCCACCTGATCCTGTACTTCAGCGGCATCGCCGCGATCGCCATTCTGGCTGCGGTCTATCGCCTGTACCTGACCCAGTTGCTGACCATCCGCTGGCGTCGCTGGCTGACGGAGCAACACTTCGCGCGCTGGCTCGCCGACAAGAACTACTACCAGCTGGAGCAGGGTGGTTACACCGATAACCCTGACCAGCGTCTGTCCGAAGACCTCAATGAGTTCACCACCAGCACGCTCAGCCTGGGGCTGGGACTGATGAGCTCGGTGGTCAGTCTGGTGTCGTTTTCGGTAATTCTCTGGGGCGTGTCGGGCAGTATCGAGCTGTTCGGCGTGACCATTCCCGGCTATATGTTCTGGGCCGCCATGCTTTATGCACTGGTGGGCAGCCTGCTGACACACTGGATCGGCAAGCGGCTGATCCCGTTGAACAACCAGCAGGAGCGATTCGAGGCAGACCTGCGTTTTGCGCTGGTGCGTGTACGCGAAAACGCCGAAAGCATTGCCTTGTCCGAGGGTGAACGCAATGAAAACCAGCGCCTGAGCGGGCGCTTCATGATGATCTGGAATAACTTCCGGGCCTCGATGAAGGTCCAGAAACGGCTGACGTTCTTCACCTCGGGCTATTCGCAGATTGCGCTGATCTTTCCGTTCATTGTGGCCGCGCCACGGTATTTCGCCGGCAAGATCGAGCTGGGCGATCTGATGCAGATCAACTCGGCATTCGGCAACGTGCAGGAGAACTTCAGCTGGTTCATCAGCGCCTATAGCACGCTGGCGTCATGGCGCGCCACCAGCGACCGTCTGCTCAGCTTCCGCCAGGCCATGACTGACAATGAAGGTCGGCAGCCGGCCATCGAAAGAATTCACGCCAACGACACGCTGGACCTGCGCAATCTGGGCTTGAGCATCGCCGGTGGGCGTCAATTGCTGAGCGACGCCAGTCTGCAGGTCGGCGCGGGAGAGCGGGTGATGCTCAGCGGTCGTTCTGGCAGTGGCAAAAGCTCATTATTGAGGGCGCTGGGCGGTCTCTGGCCCGAGGGTTCGGGGCAGATCCGCTTGCCCACCGGCACGGCGCTGTTCCTGCCGCAACGGCCTTACCTGCCCATCGGCACATTGCGTGAGGCGATGAGTTATCCACAACCTGCCGAACATTACCCGGCCCTGCGCTTTGCCGAGGTACTGGAGCAGTGCCGTCTGGAGCATCTGATACCGCGTCTGGACGAAAGCAATCACTGGCAGCGTTTCCTCTCGCCGGGCGAGCAGCAACGGGTGGCGTTCGCTCGCGCGCTGTTGGTCGCGCCGAACTGGCTGTATGTGGATGAGGCCACCTCGGCCATGGACGAAGATGACGAAGCGGCCATGCACCAGGCAGTCATCGACGGGCTACCGGGCATGACGCTGATCAGTGTCGGGCACCGCAGCAGCCTGAAACGCTTCCATGGCCGGCATGTGCGTGTCGAGGGCGGTAAATTGATCGAGCAAGCGTGATCAGCAACGTTTTGAGGTTGATGCTATAGGGGACACGGCGCTTTTGAGGGTGTGATCATACAACCGCTGAGCTATGATTAGCCCATGTTTAGCAGTCCAGAGATCGATGTTGGATGGAAAATCAAAGCGCTCTGCCCCGCGCCCGCAGAAAACACCGCAGCCTCGCGCAGGAGTTGGTGACAGAGCTGTCCGAGCGTATTCGCAGCGGTCAGCTCAAGCGCGGCGACAAACTGCCCACCGAATCCGCAATCATGGAAGAGCAGGGCGTCAGCAGGACGGTCGTGCGTGAGGCGATTTCGCGTCTGCAGGCCTCCGGTCTGGTCGAGACCCGTCACGGCATCGGTACCTTCGTGCTCGACACGCCAAGCCCCAGTGGTTTCCGGATTGACCCGGCGACCATCGTCACCCTGCGTGATGTACTGGCGATTCTCGAACTGCGCATCAGCCTTGAAGTCGAGTCGGCAGGCCTGGCAGCCCAGCGGCGCAGTGATGAACAACTGGCAGCCATGCGTTCGGCGCTGGACGCGCTCAATGAAAGCGCGGCACACGCCACCGATGCCGTGGCGTCGGACTTCCAGTTCCATCTGCAGATTGCCTTGTCGACCGGCAATCGCTACTTCACCGACATCATGACCCACCTGGGCACCAGTATCATTCCGCGTACCCGGCTGAATTCGGCGCGTCTGGCGCATGATGACCAGCAGCACTACATGGATCGGCTGAGCCGCGAGCACGAAGAAATCTTCGACGCCATCGCTCGCCAGGACTCCGATGCGGCCCGCGCCGCCATGCGCCTGCACCTCACCAACAGCCGCGAACGCCTGCGCCATGCGCACGAAGAGGCTGAATCGCAGCGGGCTTGATGCTTAAAAAGAGGAAGCAGAGCGTTCTGAACTGACCCCAAAAAGTTGGACGGTTGACTATCGTTCCCATGCTCCGCGTGGGAATGCAGTTCGTGACGCTCTGCGTCACACAGCGGCTTTTCTTTGTCAGGTGGATTTGGGTTCGGCTCAGGTCACCTTTTCGCCCCTCGGCGACTCACTTTGAGGGACCAAAGTGAGCAAAGTCCCTGGCTCCGTTTCCGGCCCGACTTCGTCGGGTTCCTTCGCCCTGTCACTGACGTCGCACTCTGCGTCGTCCGTGCCATCGTGGTAGAAAAGCACTTTTGCGGCAGTGGCTGCGGTGTTGACTATCGTTGCGCACGCTCCAGCGTGGGGATGCCGGTCTTGACGCTCCGCGTCACACATCTGCGTGGCAGCGCAAGAGTCAAAACCGGACCTCGTCCTCTCCCTCTGAAAAAACCCGAAAATCCCTGTTGAGTGATTTTATTATCAGTTGTACGATGACTTACGACATCGGCGCTGACCCGGTGATCCTCTAACAATTATGTCCTCCAGGGTGTTCGAATAATGAATCCACAAGAACTGAAGTCCATCCTCTCATCCGGTCTGCTGTCCTTCCCGGTTACCGATTTCAATGCCCAGGGCGACTTCCACCGCGCTGGCTACATCAAACGTCTCGAGTGGCTGGCCCCTTATGGCGCAAGCGCTCTGTTCGCCGCGGGCGGCACCGGTGAGTTTTTCTCCCTGGCTGCCAGCGAATACTCCGAAATCATCAAGACTGCCGTCGACACCTGCGCCACCAGCGTGCCAATCCTGGCCGGTGTAGGCGGTGCGACTCGTCAGGCCATCGAGTATGCTCAGGAGGCTGAGCGTCTGGGCGCCAAGGGCTTGCTGTTGCTGCCGCACTACCTGACCGAAGCCAGCCAGGACGGCGTTGCCGCTCACGTCGAAGCCGTGTGCAAATCGGTGAAGATCGGTGTGGTGGTCTACAACCGCAACGTCTGCCGCCTGACGCCAACCCTGCTGGAACAACTGGCCGAGCGTTGCCCGAACCTGATCGGTTACAAGGATGGCCTGGGTGATATCGAACTGATGGTTTCGATCCGCCGCCGTCTCGGCGACCGTTTCTCGTACCTGGGCGGCCTGCCGACCGCTGAAGTCTATGCCGCTGCCTACAAGGCGCTGGGCGTGCCAGTCTATTCGTCCGCAGTGTTCAACTTCGTACCGAAACTGGCGATGGACTTCTACCACGCCATCGCCCGCGACGATCATCAGGCGGTCGGCAAGTACATCGACGATTTCTTCCTGCCTTACCTGGAAATCCGCAACCGCAAGGCTGGTTATGCCGTGAGCATCGTCAAAGCCGGCGCGAAGATCGCCGGTTATGACGCAGGTCCGGTACGCGCACCATTGACCGATCTGACGCCAGACGAGTGCGACATGCTCGCTGCACTGATGGACAAGCAAGGCAAGCAATAACATCTGCCACGACAAAGCCGCTGAGCGATCAGCGGTTTTTTCGTTGCACTGCATGACCCTTACAGGTGGCAGAGGTCGTCGCCGTGACGCTGCCAAGGGGCCTGTAACGCTACACCCAAAAAATAGCTTTACCCGCGTAAAAAAATAATCAGTGGGAGCTCTACCATGCAAAAGTCCAAGCCGACGCACGTCCGCTATTTGATCCTGTTGATGCTGTTTCTGGTCACCACGATCAACTATGCCGACCGCGCCACCATCGCTATCGCTGGTTCCAGCATTCAGAAAGACCTGGGCATCAGTGCCGTCACGCTGGGCTATATCTTCTCCGCATTCGGCTGGGCCTACGTGGCCGGTCAGATTCCCGGTGGCTGGCTGCTCGACCGTTTCGGGTCGAAGAAAGTCTACGCCATGAGCATTTTCACCTGGTCGCTGTTCACCCTGCTGCAAGGCTATGTGGGCGAGTTTGGCGTCTCCACGGCAATCGTTGCGCTGTTCATGCTGCGCTTTCTGGTCGGTCTGGCCGAAGCGCCGTCCTTCCCGGGCAACGCGCGCATTGTCGCCGCCTGGTTCCCGACTGCCGAACGCGGCACTGCTTCGGCGATCTTCAACTCGGCGCAGTACTTCGCCACCGTGCTGTTCGCTCCGCTGATGGGCTGGATTGTCTACACCTACGGCTGGCAGCACGTGTTCGTGGTGATGGGCGCGTTCGGTATCGTGTTCTCCATGATCTGGATGAAGGTCATCTACGGCCCGCGCAATCACCCGATGATCAACGAGGCCGAACTGGAGCACATTTCCAGCAATGGCGCGCTGGTCGATCTGGATCAGGACAAGGGTAAAGGCACGCAAAAAACAGCCAGCAGCGGTCCCAAGTGGGATTACATCCGCCAGTTGCTGACCAACCGCATGATGCTGGGTATCTACCTCAGCCAATACTGCATCAACGGCATCACCTACTTCTTCCTGACCTGGTTCCCGGTGTACCTGGTTCAGGAACGCGGCATGACCATCCTCAAGGCCGGCATCATCGCGTCTCTGCCAGCGATCTGCGGTTTCATCGGCGGGGTGTTGGGCGGGATCATTTCCGACTACCTGCTGCGCAAGGGCCATTCGCTGACCTTCGCGCGCAAGGCGCCGATCATCGGTGGTCTGCTGCTGTCGACCTCGATCGTGACGTGCAACTATGTCGATATCGAATGGGTGGTCGTGGGCTTCATGGCCCTGGCATTCTTCGGCAAGGGCGTGGGTGCGCTGGGCTGGGCTGTGATGTCCGACGTATCGCCCAAGCAGATCGCCGGTTTGAGCGGCGGCCTGTTCAACACCTTCGGTAACATTGCATCGATCACCACTCCGATCGTGATTGGCTACATCATCAGCAGCACCGGCTCGTTCAAATGGGCGCTGGTGTTCGTGGGCGCCAACGCGCTGCTGGCGGTGATCAGTTACATTTTCATCGTGGGTGAAATCAAGCGTGTGGAATTGAAAGAGCCGCCTGCCAAGGGGCCATTGCTGAACGACTCGGTCAGCGACCTTTCCGAAGCAAAATCCTGAGGAAACCGTGATGAACCTGATTCAACATGCCGATTCGCCACGTTATATCCGGCTGCATCCGCTGGATAACGTCGTGGTTGTGGTCAACGACCAGGGTGTACCGGCCGGAACCGAATTCGACAACGGCCTGGTCACTGTCGATAACGTACCGCAGAGCCACAAGGTCAGTACCGTTGACCTGGCCGTGGGCGAGGCCGTGATTCGTTACGGCCACACCATTGGCTATGCACTGCAACCGATACCGCGCGGCAGTTGGGTCAGGGAAGACCAGCTGCGCATGCCTTCCGCGCCGGCGCTGGACAGCCTGCCGATGTCCGATGCGGTGCCGGAAAAGCAGGCGCCGCTCGAGGGTTACACCTTCGAGGGCTATCGCAACGCTGACGGTACTGTGGGAACTCGCAACATTCTCGGCATCACCACCACCGTGCAGTGCGTGACCGGTGTGCTCGACCATGCGGTCAAGCGTATCCGTGACGAGTTGTTGCCCAAGTACCCGAACGTCGATGACGTCGTGGCGCTGACCCACAGCTATGGCTGCGGCGTGGCTATTACGGCCACCGATGCCTACATCCCTATCCGCACGGTGCGCAATCTGGCACGCAACCCGAATCTGGGTGGCGAGGCGCTGGTGATCAGCCTGGGCTGTGAGAAATTGCAGGCCGGGCAGGTCATGCATGAAGGCGACAGCTCGGTGGACCTCAGCGAGCCTTGGCTGTATCGGCTGCAGGACTCCAGCCACGGTTTCAATGAAATGATTGAGCAGATCATGGAGCTGGCCGAGACGCGTTTGAAAAAGCTGGATCTGCGGCGTCGCGAGACGGTTCCTGCGTCCGAGTTGATTCTGGGCATGCAGTGCGGCGGCAGTGATGCGTTTTCCGGCATTACCGCCAACCCGGCGCTGGGTTATGCATCCGATCTGCTGCTTCGCGCCGGTGCGACGGTGATGTTTTCCGAAGTGACCGAAGTGCGGGATGCCATCTATCTGCTGACCTCCCGCGCACAGGATCAGGACGTCGCACAGGCACTGGTGCGGGAGATGGACTGGTACGACCGCTATCTGGCCAAAGGTGAGGCAGATCGAAGCGCCAATACCACGCCGGGTAACAAGAAGGGCGGGTTGTCGAACATCGTCGAGAAGTCCTTGGGGTCGATCGTCAAGTCGGGCAGCAGCGCCATCAACGGCGTACTTGGCCCAGGTGAGCGTGTCAGCAGCAAGGGGTTGATCTTCTGCGCGACACCGGCCAGTGACTTCGTCTGCGGCACCTTGCAACTGGCTGCCGGCATGAACCTGCATGTATTCACCACAGGACGCGGTACGCCGTATGGTCTGGCGATGGCGCCGGTGGTGAAGGTCTCGACCCGCACCGAACTGGCCCAGCGCTGGCCTGATCTCATCGACATAGACGCCGGACGCATCGCGACCGGACGCGCGAGCATCGAGGACCTGGGCTGGGAGCTTTTCCACTTCTACCTGGACGTGGCCAGCGGCAAGAAGAAGACCTGGACCGAGCATTACCGGCTGCACAACGACATTACGCTCTTCAATCCGGCACCGATTACCTGACTGGAGGGTAACGCGGAGCGTCACGAACGGCATGCCCACGCTGGAGCGGGAGGAACGATCTGTGTCGGAATACGCCTGTCGTGCCCATGCTCTGCGTTGGTACGAGGTTCGGGACGCTCTGCGTTGGCGCTGAGTAACCGGTCACAATCCGAAATATTCTCTGAACTTTAAGGTCCTTTTTGACCTCTTCTACAGTAGGGCAGCCGGTCTGGCTGCCTTCGTTGATGGTGCAGGAGATTTCAAATGGGTTGGATATCGGAAAATCATTTGTGGTTGTTCGCAGCGCTGACCGCCCTGATCGTGATTTCGGACATCTGGGCAGTACTGCGTATTCGCAAGAGCAAGACACAATCCAGCAACAAGCTGATGTGGATCATTGTCGTTGTTGCCGTGCCAATCGTTGGCGTGCTGGCTCTGCTGATTGCGGGTCCGCGTCATGTGGACACACCGGCCAGACCTGAGCAGCAAAGCACCAAGTACTGACCCCGCTTTTCAAAAATACCCCGCCTGCGGGCGTGGGTATTTTTCCTTCTAGAGTGTTCCCTCCTGTTTTTCAGCACCTTTGCTCACAAAGGTGAGATGTCGGCTGGCAAAAATAAAAAACTCTGCAATTCTTCTGCAATGGTGAGGTGTTTACATGCTTGCCATCCAGACGTGAACAAGGAGAAAGCGTATGTCGATCATGACCAAGTGGGCGTTACAGGCAGCTGCGTTGTTTGTGTTGGGCTGGATGGCGGTTTCGGTAGCAAGCTGGAGCAATGACGTGGCCAATGGCACCGGCAGTGATCGGCTGGCAGAGCTGAATGCTGGCGTATTGAGCAGCCCGGTGCTGGCTGTGTCATCCTCGCCGGCAGCGCAAGGGGAGTAATCCTGCCGGATCAGCGCGAGAGCACCGGCACTTTTCTGCAGGCAAAAAAATGGCCCACAACGGGGTGGGCCAAATGGGATTCATCAAAGGAGTAGGGTCAATTTACGCAGCCGGACGTGAAGGGGATGTGAAACGGATGTCATGGAAACGAGAAGTGGTTCGATAATTCAAGCGGCGTCATGACAAGGTGAAACAGCGTCGACCATTGTCTGGCAACGCTGTGTCGAGTGATTCGCAGGGGAGGGAGTCGGTCTAGCGGGCGGCCGCCTGAACGCTTATTTCAGCGGCGGCGCGGCGTGCCATATGCGGCAGCGAATGAGGCGCGTCGATTCTGGATTTCATGCGTTCGGCAAATTCTCTGGCTTCCTGCCAGCTCCGGCATTTGACCGGATAGTCGTCCAGTATTACAACCCAAGCGTCGCCATATACACCTTCTTCAATTCGGATGAGCATTGTTGGCATCTCCTTTCTGTGAGGGTAAGTCTGTGCCGGGTCATCGGCGCTAAAGCAGACGCCCGAAATCCTGCGCCGAAAATCGGTGTCTCGCTACAAAAAATTACAATTCCCGATGAGTGTGCACGGGCTGCAAGCAAACGGGCTCTGCAGCTTTCAAGGCTGTGTTCGTGGGCAAGCCTGACTCAGAAATGTGACAGGCTGATGGATAAGCGCTGATCAGAACGCCAGCTTGAAACCGATCGTGCCCAGCATGATGGCCAGGAAGGGCCGTAGCAGGTCATCGGAGACGCGGCCTGCCATGTGGCTGCCCAGGTAGATGCCGGGCAGTGAGCCCATCAGCAGCCAGCCCAGCAGTTCCCAGTTCATGTTGCCCATGCTCGCATGACCCAGACCTGCAACCAGCGTGAGAGGCACCGCGTGGGCGATCTCCGTACCCACCAGACGCCGGGTCGGCAGCAGTGGATAGAGGATGAACAACGCCACCGTGCCCAACGCACCCGCGCCGATGGAGGTGAGTGCAACCATGGTGCCGAGGATCAGACCGGTGATGACGGTCAGTACCGTCAGGCTGGTGCCGCTGAAAAACGAGTAGCCGTCCCCGCGTCGGTGAGCAAAGGCCAGCAGTTTTTTCTTGAACAGCACGGCGAGTGCGGTCAGCAGCAGCACAAACCCGAGGGCCTGTTTGATAATCGCGTTAAGCGCCTCGGGAGCGGTATGCAGGGTGCTCAGAAACCACAGCGTCATGAGCACCGCCGGGACGCTGCCCAAGGTCAGCAACCCGGTGACTTTCCAGTCTATGTTGTCGTGCTTGCGATGGACCAGAACCCCGCCGGATTTGGTAATCGCCGCGTACAGCAAGTCGGTGCCGACCGCCGTGGCCGGATTGATGCCGAACCACAACAGTATCGGCGTCATCAGCGAGCCGCCGCCGACTCCGGTCATGCCAACGATGAATCCGACTACCAGCCCTGCAACGACGAAACCCAGACCACCCGCTTCCATATCCAACCTTTTTCAAGCAAACGCATAGGCAAAAAGTGGCGGGCAGCATAACGGCTTGTGGTGTAAACGGTTATGAAGATGTGTTCTAAGGTTATAACCGTTTGTCGCGCACGATTGCCGCTTCTGCGGCTTGGGCAGCACTCTGCAGGCGTTGGTTCGGGCCGATCCAGTTCAGAAGAGCCTCGGCTTCCATGGGTTTGGCGATCAGGTAGCCTTGGCCTTCATCGCAACCCCACTGCTTGACCAGGCGACGAATCTCATCGGTTTCGATGCCCTCGGCCACGACCCAGTAACCGAGCTTCTTGGCCAGACCGATCAATGCCTTGACCAGACGCTGATCGGTTTTGTCGGACGCCAGATTGCGGATCAGCGACTGGTCGAGCTTGACCGTCGTCGCAGGCAACTGCCGCAGGTAATTCCAGTTGCTGTAGCCCGTGCCGAAGTCATCGATTGCCACATCCATGCCCATCTGACGCATGCGCTCCAGTTGGTGGCGTACTTCTGCCGGGTTGTGCATCAACGCGCCTTCAGTGAACTCCAGCTCGAAGCGGGTAGGGTCGATTTTGTGCTTGCCCAGCAGACGGATCATCCGGTCAGTGAACGCAGGGCCGGTGAGGTCTTCGGGCGTCACGTTGATCGCAATACGGAAATCGAAGCCCTGTTGCTGCCAGCGAGCGGCCTGTTCGATAGCACTGGTCAGCACCCAAAGGCTCAGCGGGCGCATCAGCGCGGTCTTCTCGGCCAGCGGCACGAACTCGGCAGGCCCGATGGCCCCGAGCGTGGGGTGATTCCAGCGCAGCAGGGCCTCTACCGACGTACACAGGCCGGAGTCGAGGTCGATGCGCGGCTGGTAGACCAGACGCAGTTGATCGTCAGCGTGCACCGCCCCGGTCAACGAACTGAGCAGTTTGAAAGCACGCTGCTGGGCGGCGTCGAAGTGCGGTTCATACATCGCCCAGCCGAGATCGCGGTCGCGGGCATCGTCGGCGGCGCTGATGACCATGCGCATCCAGTCCTGTTCTTCGGCCGGATTGCGGTTCAGGGTCACGACTCCCAGGCCGACCTGCATCTGTACCGGAATGCCCCGGCACTCAACGGGCGTCTCGAAGTCTTTGAGGATGGTGCGAAACAGGTGTTCGGGCGTGCGATCGCCAGCCAACAGAAAGCCGAAGCGCGTAGGGCTGACCTTGTACAGGGAACAGGTCGGCGGCAGCAGGCACTCCAGTCGGCTTTTGATCGCCGTCACCAGATCCTGCGAGAAGCTGTAACCCAGGGCCTTGACGATGTCGTTGAGGAACGCCGAGGTAATCATGTCCACCACGACCAACTGATAATCGACACTGGATGCCACTGCCTGACTGATATCTTCCTGCAGGCGCGAGCGGTTGTACAAGCCGGTGGGCTGATCAATGAAGCAACTGAGCCTGAGGCCGACAATGCGCTTCATGACCAGTGAGGCAAAGCGCTTGAGCATCTGCGTCTGGTACTCGCTCATCGGCTCGCGCGGCTTGGTGTCGATCACGCACAGGCTGCCCAGGGCAATGCCGTCATCGGTGATCAGTGGCGCGCCTGCGTAGTAACGAATGTCAGGGTGGCCGGTGACCAGGCTGTTGTTCACGAAGCGTTGGTCGAGCGTCGCGTCGGGAATCTCGAACAGCGTGTCGGAAAGGATGGTGTAGGCGCAGAAGGACACGTTACGCGGTGTTTCACGGGCATTCAGGCCCACCCTGGCGCGGAACCACTGACGATGCTCATCGACGATCGAGATCAGGGCAATCGGTGTCTCGAAAAATGCAGCGGTCATCGCGACGATTTCATCGAATACGTCATCGGACGTATCTTCAAGTACGCACAGCTCCCGTATGCGCAACAGACGTTGCGTTTCATTCAGGGGAATGGGGGCACTGGCGTTCATGATGATTCTCAATGGGTACTCGATGATGACTATATGACATCACGAAACTCACTTTAACAGACGAAAAGATTCCGACCACAGCGGCGAGATACCGATTAATCGGCCGCAGATCGGATTTTTTGAACGCTATCGTTGTTCAAGCCGCACACGGCGAGGGGTTGGCCTTTTATTTACGGTATGTTGCCAGTGCTACCATTCGTCGACTGGCCGAAAATAAGTAAATCGAGTGCCGTCATGCAGGCTCTTCGGCTACGTTTTTTACGTGCTGAGTGAGCAAAGGCTTCATCTTATGAAGGCGTGTGTTGCTTGCCTGCTCTCTCTGAAAATGAGCTCACCCATTGCAAGGTAATCAGGAGCCACACCATGAACATCGAGGTGCGACCCGCCCGCATGGCGGACGCTGATGCCATCAGCCGCGTGGTATTGGCGGCCTTGCGAACCAGCAATGCCAAGGACTATCCCGCCAGTGTGATCGAGCGCGTGCAATTGAGTTTCAGCCCGGCTGCGATCGAGCAGCTCATGCAACAGCGGCAAGTGTTCGTGGCGTCAGAGGGTCACGTGGTGAGAGGCACTGCGAGTCTGGAGGGCGAGGTCGTGCGCTCGGTATTTGTCGACCCTGACAGGCATCGGCAGGGGATCGGGCGTTTGTTGATGGCCGAGCTGGAGGTTGTCGCACGCAAGGCGGGCGCGGCGCGGATGGTTGTACCGTCATCCTTGACTGCGCGGGAGTTCTATCTGGCGCTGGGCTTCAGCGTGGTGCGGGAACATCTGGAGGGAGAAGAGCGCACATTGATCATGGAGCGACAACTGCGCGTTTGAGGCATTCCATGCCTTAAGCGGTGACTTCCTGTATCTCCTGCATTTCCTGCAGTTGATAGTGCGCGTAAAGCGTGCTGGCTATCAGCGTGCAAAACACTTTCAGTGTATCGAGGGTATTGGCGTCATCGAGTGGCGCAGGCTTGGTATCCAGGCCGCACAGGGTGCCGAAGAAATCGCCATTGGGAAAAATGATTGGCAACGAGAAGTAGCTCTGGAAACCGTACATTTTAGTAATGGGATGCTCTGCGTAGACGGGGTCGGTCGCGACTTCGTTGATTACGATAGGCTGGCGGTGCAGACGCAACTCATTGCAGAACGTGGTCTCCAGCTTGAGCTGATGACCGGCTTCCAGCCCGAACTGAATTTCGTCGTAAACAGCGCATGCGGTCCAGCTGGCCTCGGTGACTTTGGCAATGGCCGCAAATCTTAGCCCGGTCAGCCGGGTTACCAGCCTTAACAGACTGGAAGTGGCCTCGATTTCACTGATGACTGCCAGCTCTGCGGAAGTCAGGTTGTTGTTCAAAATGTCTCACCCTGGTCATAAAAAGCACTGATGCGGCCTTGGCAGTACGCCGGGCGCTGCCGATCCCGTGCAGGAAGTGATCGTGTCATACCTGATCGTGGCTTACATGAAATATTTTGTTGTTCGCCGCCAACTATCGAATGACTTTAATGCCCCTGTCAACGTTGCGGGCTTTTTCAAATAGTCCGGGCTCGTGAACAGGGTCTTTAGGGATCCTGTTTCAACTAAGGAAGACGATGCGCCTGAAAGTCTGTCAGCAGGGTTGCGCGGGTTACAGGTTTTGAACGGAGAGGCTGGGGAGGGGAGGAGTCATTGCAGGTTTTTTGCCGAACGCTACTGACTCTATAAAAGAAGGGCAGTAGACGAATCTGCTGCCCTCTGTCATGTCCGGTCGGCGTAGATGTCTGGGTTACGTCTTGAAGCGCAGCACCAGATCATTCAGGTTGACCGCCAACTGCGACAGTTCGGTACTGGCGATCAGTGTCTGCCGGGTGCCTTCACTGCTCTGCACGGCAAGGTCACGAATGCTGACCAGGCTTCTGTCGACATCGCGCGCTACATGCGCCTGTTGTTCGGAGGCCGCGGCGATCTGCAAGTTACGGTTATTGATCTCGAGTACCGAGTCGGTGATCTGGCGCAGCGACTCCCCGGCGTCTTCTGCGGTCTTGCGAGTGCTGTGAACTTCCTGGGTGCTCCTTTGCATGGACTCGACCGTGGCGGAAGAGCCGGCCTGAATCGCTGAAATCATCTGTTCGACTTCTTGCGTGGACGTCTGTGTGCGGTGCGCCAGAGCCCGTACTTCATCGGCTACCACAGCGAAGCCGCGACCCTGTTCGCCGGCACGCGCGGCTTCGATGGCTGCGTTGAGTGCCAGCAGGTTGGTCTGTTCGGCAATGCCGCGAATTACGCCCAGCACCTTACTGATGTTCTGAGCCTGACCGGCCAGCGCGGTGACTTGTGCAGAAGAGCCCTCGACCAGACCCGTCAGGTTGTGCATGGCTGTCAGGGTTTCAGCAACGCGCTGGTTACCCAGGTCAGCGGAAAGGCTCGACTGTTGGGCGGCCTGCGAGGTCGAGGTAGCATTACGAGCGACCTCTTCTACGGCAGCACTCATTTCGTTTACCGCAGTAGCTGCCTGCTCGATTTCGCTGTTCTGCTGCTGCAGTGTGCGGTCGGCACTTTCGGTGATCGACGTCATTTCGACGGCGGCGGTGCTCAGTTGCGCAGACGCACCGGAAATTTCATGAATGGTGGTGCGTAGATTCCCCGACATGGTATTCAGGGCCGTCATCAAGCGTGAGGCTTCATCGCTGCCGCTAACGCTCAATTGCCGGGTCAGGTCACCGGCGGCGATGTCTTCCGCCAGTTTCAGCGAGACGCTGATCGGGTCGACAATGCTGCGTGTCAGTGCAATCGCGAGTACCACGGTAAGCAGGAACGCTGCGATCAGCACAATCATCAACACGTTGACGCTGTGGTCGTAGACTGCAGTGGCATCTTTCCCGGAGACGACCGCCTCTTCAGCATTGTGCCCACGTAGCACAGTGAGTTTTTCCTGATAGGCAGCGGCCTTTTGGGCCTGCTCTCCGTTGGCGAGGGAGACCGCTTTGTCGTGATCAGCGCTGTCCAGTGCGACGACCTGTTTCAAGCCATCAATGTAGACGCCCATCTTGTTATTGGCCTCTTCGAATTGCGCCCGGTCGGCTTCGCCCGACAGCAGGTGTTTTTGATAGAAGTCACTATTGGCACGCAGCGCCTCGATCGCTTCCCGAACCTTGGCTTCTGCGGTGGCGTGTACGCTCGGATCATTGCTGGCAAGCATCCTGATGCTTTCCAGGCGAGCGTGAAGCAGGGCGATCTGAATGTCGTCGACGACTTGAATGCTGGGCAGTGAGTTTTCTTCTATGTTCTGCTCGGCTATGCGCAGGTGGCCGATCTGTACGTAGGAGAAGGCGCCCAGACCGATCAACAGCAAGGTGATGACGCCAAAACACAGGGAAGCCCTGCGTGAAATGCTTAACGATCTAAGGTTCATGGTTGCCTCCAGCGGCAAAACAGGCGGAAGGCAAATACGTTCCTTCCAATGACTGTTTTTCTGCTGAAAACGAGAGAGCTTTAACAAAAGGGGGATGAAAGTTATTTCATAATGGCTTCATGCCATTATTCGCTGCCGGGTAATCGCGTAGTGTGAAAAGTTCCAGTAACACTGTGAATAAAGTTAGCCATTATTTGAGTGACCGTCATTAAAGTATTCACTCTAATACTGCAATTCTCAGCGCGCGAATCCATCAGGCCTCGACGTCAAGCTGCGGACTCTTCAACGTGTTCCACCAACGTGTCCAGAAAACCTGCGACGCGTCCCATGCAGGCCATTCGTTCTTCTGCATGGGGCATGTGACTGGACTCTTCGAAGACAGACCAACTGATATCGGGGACGTTATCCACGTAGGGCTTCACGACGAGCGGTGTGGCTTCGTCATACTTCCCGGAAATCAGTAAGGCAGGAACGCTGATGAGCTTCAGGCGATTGACGATGGTCCAGTCCTTCATCGTGCCGATGACGTGGAACTCGGTAGGACCATTCATGGCGTGGTAGACGGTCGGATCGGCGTCAATCGCATCGAAGGTACGTTTTACCTCCTCCGGCCACGGTGTGATGCGGCAGACATGACGGTCATAGAACACTCGCGAGGCTTTCAGGTATTCCGGGTCTTTCAACGTTTCCGCTTTTTCGTGCTTGAGCAACGCGGCCTGGACCTCAGCTGGCAGATCCTCGCGCAGCCGGTTGGCCTCACTTACCCAGGTGTGCATGTCTGCGGGGGAGTTGGCGATGATCAGCGCCTTCAGCCCGTCGGGCTGACGCACGGCATGCTCTGAAGCCAGCATGCCGCCCCACGACTGGCCCAGCAATGCGTAATTGTTTTCGATGCCCAGGTGCTCAAGCAGGTTGTCGAGTTCGCTCAAAAACAGATCGACTGTCCAGAAGTCGCGCTTCACCTCGCGCAGGTGGGTCGACTTCCCGTTACCCAACTGATCGTAGTGGATAACGGCCCTGCCGGTGCTGGCGATGTCCTTGAACGAATCGACGTAGTCGTGCGTACAACCGGGACCGCCGTGCAGAATGACCAGTGGAGTGTCGGGACTGTGCAGGTCGCCTGTGATGCGATACCACGTCTGATAGTCGCCAAAGGGCGCAAAACCTTCCTTGATCGTCATATCTGCCATGTCGGCGGTCCCTGCTGGATAGTTTGGGTGCACCATAGCGCGGCGTCTTGCGTCTCATAACTATAGAAAATGATAGGTTTTGGCCTATAAACCGGTCAGTGGTCGAGTAAACGGTAGTGAACGGCACGCACCACCCCCTGCACACGGTTTTTGGCCCCCAGCTTTTGCATGGCCGAATTCAGATGCAAGGCCAGCGTGGATCATCTGATCAACCACGATGCGGGCGTCAACTGGATCGACCTCTACCACAGCCCCTACATCAACGTGTCGCGCAAGAACATCGAGCACTTGGGCCAGAACCCGTTTGGCCGCTTTACGCTCGAAGAAACGGTCAAGAAATGACATGAGCAGGGCGCCTGTCTGATCGACAGGCGTTGTTCAACGACGTTTTTCAGCGCGTATTCGGCCGGGAAACGTTAATTTGTATCCTCAGGTTTACCTGACCTTCAACAGGCTCTGCGGATGGTAAGGTTGCGGCCTTTTTGCGCTGTACCCCCGCGGAGCCGTCATGCATAAACCCACCCCCCGTATCGAATCCCCGAATGCGCTGGCGTTCATCACGCGTTTCTTCGCTGCTGAATCCGCAGGCGGGCTGGTGTTGATGGCGGCTGCGCTGGCGGCCTTGATCGTTGCCAACTCTCCGCTGGCCGACAGCTACTTCGCCGCGCTGCACGCTGTGTTCGCCGGGTTGTCGGTTTCGCACTGGATCAATGACGGCCTGATGGCAATCTTCTTCATGCTGGTTGGCCTGGAGATCAAGCGCGAAGTGCTCGCCGGTCAGCTCGCCTCCTGGAGCCAGAGGGCCTTGCCGGGCTTTGCGGCGCTGGGCGGCATGGTGGTTCCGGCGCTGATCTACGTGGCGTTCAACTGGGGGCGGCCAGACACCATCGGCGGCTGGGCCATTCCGGCAGCGACCGACATCGCATTCGCCTTGGGTGTGCTGTCACTGCTGGGCAAGCGCGTGCCGCTGTCGCTGAAGATCTTCCTGTCTGCACTGGCGATTCTCGATGACCTCGGCGCGGTGCTGATCATCGCGCTGTTCTACACCAGCGATCTCTCCATTCCCATGCTGCTGGCAGCGCTGGGCTCCATCGCCGTGCTCGTTGCACTGAATCGTCTGGGCGTTAAAAAACTGCTGCCTTACCTCATCGTCGGCGCGTTGCTATGGTTCTTCATGCTCCAGTCCGGCATCCACGCCACCCTCGCGGGCGTCGCGCTGGCGCTGTGCATCCCGCTGGGCAAACCTGATGAGGAGGCCCGCTCGCCACTGCTGCATCTGGAAGAAAAGCTGCACCCGTGGGTGGCGTTTGCCGTCGTACCGATCTTCGGTTTTGCCAACGCTGGCGTGTCACTGTCGGGCATTACCGCCGACAAGCTCGTGGACCCGGTCCCGCTCGGCGTTGCGCTAGGGCTGCTGGTCGGCAAGCAGGTCGGCATATTCGCCATGGCCGCGCTGGCGATTCGCGCTGGCCTGGCGCGCTTGCCGGATGGCAGCAACTGGGGCCAGCTTTATGGCGTCGCAGCCTTGTGTGGTATCGGCTTCACCATGAGCCTGTTCATTGGCGCACTGGCCTTCCCGGGCGCGCCGGAACTGGTCGACGAGGTCAAGGTGGGCGTACTGATCGGGTCGGTGTTGTCGGCTGTGTTGGGTGTTGTTGTGTTGCGCAGGTTTGCGCAGCGGGGGTGAATCTGATTGCAATCTGGCATTACAGAAACCGGGCGGTAGGACGATAAAGACGGGACGTGCCAGGGACTCGGCCAACTTCTCCTACTTTGAGAGCCCACAGCATGCTTCACCTGTTCAGCCCCCGTCGTGACAAAAAAGCCCTTCAGCAACTGATCTCCTCGCTAAAGGGTGGCACTGAGCCCTCAGTAGGGGGATGTGCTGAAAAAAGCGCGGTACTCGAATGCTGGAGCTCGCTGAGCGCCCAGCGTCGCCTCGACGAGCAACGTATTGCCGCGCTTGAGCAAGAACTGGAAACCGCCCGCCACCTGCTGGGCGAAGCCTCTGCCTCGGCCGCCGCTTATGAAACCCGCTTTGATCTGGTCAACCGCGCGTCGAGCGAGGGCCTCTGGGACATGGAGGTGGTCGCGGGCGATCCGGTCAATCCGAACAATCGATTCTGGTGGTCGCAGCAACTGCGCAAGCTTCTCGGTTTCAACGATGAGCGCGACTTCCCCAACGTATTGGCGAGCTGGGCAGACCGGCTTCATCCTCAGGATAAACAAGCCACGCTGGATGCATTTGCCAAACACCTGAATGACCGTTCCGGCAATACACCGTATCGCGTCAAGAATCGTCTGGCGATGAAGGACGGCACTTATCGCTGGTTCTATGCCCAAGGCGAAACGTTAAGGGACGCACGCGGAACGCCGTTGCGGGTCGCCGGATCTCTGCGGGATATCCATGATGAGCTTGAGCGTGATCTGGAACACGATGTGATCATTACCCGATTCGAACTGGCTCGAGAGATGCTCTCCGACGGTCTTTGGGACATGGAGGTCATTGCCGGCGACCCGGTCAATGCGCGCAATCCTTTCTGGTGGTCTCCACAGTTCAGGCGTCTGCTGGGTTTTGAAACGGTGGAAGAGTTTCCCGACGTACTGGATAGCTGGGCGTCACGGCTGCACCCTGAAGACAAGGAACGAAGCCTGACGGCGTTCGGTGCGCATTTGAATGACCGGACTGGCAAGACTCCGTTCGATATCGAGTACCGCCTGAAGATGAAAACCGGGGAGTATCGCTGGTTCCGTGCGCGCGGCCAGACTCGCCGCAATCCCGAAGGTGTTCCGCTGAGGGTGGTGGGGGCGTTGGTGGATGTGCATTTGAAGCATGAGCAGGACGCTCTTCGCGATACCGAAGCACAGCATCAGAAAAACCTGGAAGAGAACATCGCTCAACTGACCCAGATAGTTGGCACTATCCAGAGCATTGCCAGCCAGACCAACCTCCTGGCGCTCAATGCGGCAATCGAGGCTGCACGCGCCGGTGAAGCAGGGCGAGGCTTCGCGGTTGTGGCGGATGAAGTCCGCAAGCTGGCGACCAGAACGACCGAAGCGACGGAGCAGGCGGCAAGCATGATGAGCCGCTGATAAAACCAGCGCCCTTTGCTAGATCGCAGCAAAAAAAACGCCTCCACAAGGGAGGCGTTTTTTCAACTCAGCACATCAAACACATCAGGCCAGGTCGAAGCGGTCCAGGTTCATCACCTTGGTCCAGACTGCCACGAAGTCTTTGACGAACTTCTCGTGGGCATCGGAGCTGCCATACACCTCGGCAATCGCACGCAACTGAGCATGCGAGCCGAAGACCAGATCGACACGGGTGCCGGTCCATTTCACTGCGCCAGTCTTGCGGTCACGGGCCTCGAAGGTATCAGTGCCACCCGCGGTCGCTTTCCACTCCACGCCCATGTCCAGCAGGTTCTTGAAGAAGTCGTTGGTCAGGGTGCCTGGCTGATCAGTGAAGACGCCATGCTTGCTCTGTCCGACGTTGATGTTCAAGACCCGCAGGCCGCCCAGCAGTACAGTCATTTCCGGTGCAGTCAGGGTCAGCAGTTGCGCCTTGTCGACCAGCAACGATTCTGCCGAGACCTTGTAATGCCCCTTCTGATAGTTGCGGAAACCATCGGCGATCGGCTCGAGGAAGCTGAACGACTCAACGTCGGTCTGCTCCTGAGACGCATCAGCGCGGCCCGGTGCGAACGGAACAGTGACGTGCTGACCTGCATGTTTCGCAGCCTGCTCGACACCTGCGTTACCCGCCAGGACGATCAGATCGGCGATTGAAACCTTCTTGCCGTTCGACTGACCCGCGTTGAATTCGCTCTGAATGCCCTCGAGGGTGTTCAGCACGCCGGCCAGATGCGCAGGCTGGTTGACTGCCCAATCCTTCTGTGGAGCCAGACGCAGACGGCCGCCGTTGGCGCCACCGCGCTTGTCCGAGCCACGGAAGGTAGAAGCTGCCGCCCAGGCCGTCGATACCAGCTGCGAGACCGAAAGGCCCGAAGCGAGAATCTTGGCCTTGAGTGCGGCCACATCCTGATCATCCACCAACGCATGATCAACGTGTGGAATCGGGTCTTGCCACAGCAGCTCTTCGGCCGGTGTTTCCGGGCCGAGGTAGCGGGCAAGCGGGCCCATGTCACGGTGAGTCAGCTTGAACCAGGCACGGGCGAACGCGTCGGCCAGTTGCTCGGGGTTGTTCAGGAAGCGACGGGAGATCTGCTCGTAAGCCGGATCGAAGCGCAGCGCCAGGTCAGAGGTCAGCATGCTCGGTGCATGACGCTTGGATGGATCGTGGGCATCCGGGATCTTGCCGGCGCCAGCGCCGTTCTTCGGCGTCCACTGATGCGCACCTGCCGGGCTCTTGGTCAGTTCCCATTCGAAGCCAAAGAGGTTTTCGAGGTACTCGTTGCTCCATTTGGTCGGCGTCGAAGTCCAGGTCACTTCCAGGCCGCTGGTGATGGTGTCGCCACCCTTACCGCTGCCGAATTTGTTCCTCCAGCCAAGGCCCTGCTCTTCAAGGCCGGCTGCTTCAGGCTCAGGACCTACGTTGTCGGCAGGGCCGGCACCGTGGGTCTTGCCGAAGGCGTGACCACCGGCAATAAGCGCCACGGTCTCTTCGTCGTTCATCGCCATGCGACCGAAGGTTTCACGGATATCCCTTGCCGAAGCAACCGGATCCGGTACACCTTCAGGGCCTTCAGGGTTCACGTAGATCAAGCCCATCTGCACGGCGGCAAGCGGGTTTTCCAGATTGCGTTCGCCGCTGGCGGTACGGCTTTCTTCGTTGGCGTGATTCTCCGGCTCGGCCACCAGCGTGCCGTCGCCCGGTTGCTGCATTTTCTTCTGCACGCCGTAGCGTTCTTCACCACCCAGCCAGGTGGTCTCGGAACCCCAGTACACGTCTTCTTCCGGTTCCCAGACATCCGCGCGACCACCGGAGAAACCGAAGGTCTTGAAGCCCATGGATTCGAGCGCGACGTTACCGGTCAGTACGATCAGGTCAGCCCAGGAGATCTTGCGGCCGTACTTCTGCTTGATCGGCCAGATCAGGCGGCGCGCCTTGTCCAGGCTGACGTTGTCAGGCCAGCTGTTGAGCGGCGCAAAACGTTGCTGACCGGCACCTGCACCACCACGACCATCGCCTGTGCGGTAGGTACCGGCGCTGTGCCAGGCCATACGAATGAACAGCGGGCCGTAGTGGCCGAAGTCTGCCGGCCACCAGTCCTGAGACTGGGTCATGACGTTGCGCAGGTCCTGTTTGACCGCTTCGATGTCAAGGCTCTTGAACTCCTTGGCATAGTCGAAACTCTCGCCCATCGGGTCGGAGAGCGAGGAATGCTGATGCAGGATCTTCAGATTAAGCTGCTTGGGCCACCAGTCACGGTTGGTGGTGCCGCCGCCGGCAGCGTGGTTGAAGGGGCATTTCGATTCAGTTGACATGCTTGATACACCTTTTTGTCATTTGCATCCGGCCATCCAGTCCACTTGTGGGACCTCCGACAGTGATGACGGAACTCAACAGCACTGGGTTCATGCCGGCCGTTCGTTCAACGATCAGGCCAGCTCTACAGATACGCAGCACAGCGATCATCAGATTGCTGCGAGCCGAGCCCACAACGTGCGTCGCAAACTTGAGCTCATTGTTATCTCCTTATCAGGGTGAAACCGCACGGCTTTCGCCGATGCTTATGCAGATTAGCCTTCTTCACGAAGATTTCTAATAGAAAGAACATTACGGGGCGATAGGCAGACTCTGGCAGCGCTGTCATCAAGGCATCAAGCGGCTCTGCTAACCTGTGCAGCCCATGAGACGGCAGGCTGCTTAGCCCATGATCACGATTCGCAGCATGACCCTGGACGATTACAACGCGGTCATCGAACTGATGCGCAGCACACCGGGCATTTCCCTGCGCGACGCCGATTCACGCGAAGCCACCGCGCGCTACCTCGAACGCAACCCCGGTATGAGCTTCGTCGCCGAGGCGGACGGCGCCTTGTGCGGCGGTGTGATGTGCGGGCATGACGGACGCCGCGGTTATCTGCAGCATTTGATTGTGCTGCCCGAGTATCGCCGGCGCGGTATCGCCCATGAGTTGGTCGAACGCTGCCTCGAGTGTCTGGAAGCGCTGGGTATTTACAAATGTCATCTGGACGTGATGAAGAGTAATGAAGCGGCCGGGCGTTATTGGCAGGGGCAGGGTTGGACGCTGCGGGAGGATATCGATCGGTATTCGAAGGTGCGGCGGGACGGGAATGTTTGAAGAGGGAGAGGTGCGCTACGCATGCGTAGGCGCGTCAACTGATTGCGCCGCTTGATTCTGCGTCATTGTGCTGGCAGCGCTCGATGAAACTATCCGGCCTTCAAAGGCGATGCATTTTCTGCCATTGCGCTTGGCGTGATACAGGTTCTCATCGGCCTCTTTCAACAGATCGTTGACAGTTTCCATCCGCGACAAACTCGCAACGCCGGCACTGAATGAATAGGGGACTTGAGCCGCTTCATCCTTTTGCGCGCGCCTCAACAACTCTTCCAGTGCGTGTACCGCGTCTATAGCGTTCGCCGCCGACAAGATCACGCCAAACTCTTCCCCACCCAAACGCCCAAAGGCAATCAGCCCCTTTGTGCCTTTTAGGAGTGTCGCAAACCCAACAAGGACATTGTCGCCCACGTCGTGACCATGGGTGTCGTTGATACTTTTAAAGTGATCCAGATCAGTCATGGCAAACCACAACGACGATTTTTCAGCGGACGCCAGCGCAGTATTCAGACTGGCAACCAGTGCGCGGCGATTGGGCGCATGCGTCAGGGTGTCGGTTTCGGACAGTTCCTGATAACGGTCCCTGGCTGCCATGGTCTGCATGACCAGGCTCAGGAAAGTTGCATTGAGGCAGCCGCCCAGCAAGGTCGAGCTGATCAGGAACACATAAAACAACGGCGCATGGTTGACGCCAACAGCCGTCAGGTCCATTTGCCACATGATCAACCAGATCAACGCCGCCGCAGCGATGTAATCAATGAACTTGACGAAGAATACGCTCATTCCTGTGATGAGCAGGGAGGTGACCACCAACCCCCACATCGACGCTTCCACGCCCATGCGTTCGACCTGTTCATTGAACAGAAAGGTCAGCGATGCCATGTAAATGATGCCGAACAGACGCCACGCCAGCATGCTCCTGCTATTGGACGTGACAATAATCGACAGCGCCGCCCCCGCCAGCGCGCAGCAGATGAATATATCCAGTGATCGATCAATGGACGGATTCAGGCACCAACTGATAACCCAACTGAAAAGACCGATCAATTGAGACAGCTTCAAGGGTATGAAAATAGAGTTTTTCAGGTTTCTTCTTTGCGGCATGTGCAGTTTTCCATACTTATGCCAGCCGAACCATTATCGACGGCACACGCCTTGGTCGAGAGGGGTGATGATATATGGCCACTATACGTGATTGTCAGATGGGGGGCATGGCCGCTGGTCTTGCTGTGGGCGGCGCGCGCAGGCCTTGTTGAATGAGGGGCAGGGCAGCGGCCAGTCTGATCTACAGTTGCTTGCGCATAGGTACGCATGCCAAACGTAGCCCTGAGGGGGAGATGTAGACAGCATGGGAGCTTCCTGTGAAGCCACAACGTTGATAGAACCTCTCCGCATTCAATGTGGCTTCGAGATGTATTTCGGTGAGTCCTGCCTCTCGTGCCAAATGCTCAAGATGAGCGACCATCTTTTTACCTATTCCCTGGCCCATGAATGAGGGCAATACGAAGATCGCCTCCAGCTCCCCGCTCTCAAGATTGATCACTCCTGTTGCCACAGGAACCCTATCGACGCAGGCCAGGTAATAATCCTTTTCGACCCAGGATCTGTATTTATCCGTGAGCGGAACGCAGGTCCACGCCACCACTTGGTCGTGCGTGTAAACGGAGTTGCATTGATTCTGAATTGCCTGAAAGCGGATATTGAACGCTGCCTCGGCATCGCATCGTTTAGCTCGACGGACCTGTAGCATTTTTATGCTCCTGAAATAGGGGCCATCGTGAACGGAGAATAAAAAAGCCCCATCCATTCCTGGCGGGGCTCTAGTCAATGCACTTGATAGTTACGCGCGCATCACTCTATGGCCCGCACGAGGCGGTCATTGAGGTGTGCATGATATTTGGTCGGTTAGGATTGGTCATTGATTTATAGTCTGGGGGATTGGGGCTGGTGTCAATGGGGCTATAAACCTGAGAGTGCCGTCGAGTAGGCTTGGAGTACCGCGTGATGCTGGCAAGGCATAGATGAGCTTGGGGGGCAGCTGTTCTGCTTGGGGCGAGTACTCACTGAATTTTAGGTCAAAAAAGACGCCTTTGGGCGTCTTGGATGTGCCGGGGTGAGCTGAAATGACGCCCTATCCGAGTGAATTAGAAAACTAATGTCATTTCGTTTTTTTCAGATGGAATACCATTTGGAATACCAATCCGGAGATAAACTACTGCCTGTGGGGATTAGCAGTTGGGGGCAGATGCCGACTCTCCGTATTTGTAGCTCCGTGCGTATCTATTGCCTAAGGCACCGTTCCAGGATTCGGGATGTTAGGTTGTCTGGCAAACTGCTAGTATCCACCATGAGATTTAGTTGGGAGAAAAGGGATAGTGTCCAGTACGCAGCGCGCGTTGATTTGTTGGGTGGGGGGTAACGACCTAAAAGCTGTCAGTGGTAACGGCGTTGGACCGATTTTGTCGACGTTAAGGGCGGAGTCTTTTGACCGCGTCGAACTGCTTTGCTCCTATCCACCTGAGCATGTCGAGCCCTATCTTGCTTGGCTCCGCGAACATGTCGACCTGCAAGTCGAGGCTTATCACGAGTTTCTACGCTCGCCAGTTCATTTCGGAGACATCTATCAGTCAGCCAGCAAGCATTTGGAGCGCTTGTCCGCTTCTCGGGTGGCTTTGTCGATATTGCTCAGCCCTGGCACACCAGCTATGCAGGCAGTGTGGATTCTTCTCGGCAAAACCCGCTACCCCGCGACCTTCTACCAATCATCCCTTGAACAGGGCGTGCAACAGGTAGAAGTTCCTTTCGAAATAGCTGCCGAGTATGTGCCAGCCGCCAGTGGCATCACCAGCGACAAGCTTCTGCAACTGGCAGGCCTCAATGTTCCGGGCAACGCGGCATTTGATAGCATTATCACGCAAAGTGAACGTATGTCGATTCTCAAGGCGCAAGCGAATGTCCTTGCACAAAAGCAGGTTTCGGTGCTGATTTATGGGGAAACGGGTACCGGCAAGGAGCTGTTCGCCAGAGCCATTCACAACGCTGGTCCTCGTTCTGGCGCCCCATTCATCGCTGTTAACTGTGGGGCGATTGTCCCCGAGCTTATCGATTCCACCCTGTTTGGCCACCGGAAAGGTGCGTTCACCGGCGCGGTTGAAAGCCGAGACGGGGTGTTCCAGCAGGCGCATGGCGGCACGCTATTCTTGGATGAATTTGGTGAGTTGCAGCCAGACGTTCAGGTTCGACTTTTACGTGTACTGCAGGCCGGCACCTTTGTTCAGGTTGGCGGCAGCCAGGAGCAGAAGGTCGACGTACGATTGATCACGGCTACCCATAGAAATCTTATGCAGGAAGTGGCTCGTGGGCGTTTTCGCGAAGACCTGTTCTATCGAATAGCAGTTGGGGTTATTCACCTACCGCCCCTGCGAGAACGGGAGGGAGATCTGCTTCTGTTGGCCGACATGCTGCTTGCAAGCTTGGCGGAGCAAGACCTTTCTATGGCAGATAAGAAAATTTCTCCGGAAGCAAAAAAAATTATCTTAAGTCACCCTTGGCGTGGCAATGTTCGGGAGCTTCAGTCTGTGCTGCTTCGCGCAGCGCTATGGAGTCAAGGGAATGAGATAGGTCGCACGGATATCGACCAGGCGTTGTTTCATTTACCTACGGAGCGCGCCGACATCCTCGCTCGGGATGTCTCTCAAGGAATTGATTTGCAAGGAATAATGTCCGAGGTTGCAGGGTGCTATCTGCGCAAGGCGCTAGCGCTGACGGGGTACAACAAGACCCGTGCCGCCGGTTTGCTCGGGCTGAAAAGCCAACAGACGTTGAGTAATTGGATGGATAAGTACGGCATCGAATAAACATTGGCACGGTCTTCGCTATGAGATCGATATGGACAGAATCGCTAATATGAAATCAGTTAATTTCGAATTCCTTCGGCCTGGCAACGAGCTGTTAGCAAACCTTGCTGGCTTGGCCGAGGCCGTATTATACATCGACCCGGGCAGCGCGCTGACACGGCTTCGTAGCTTTGCCGAAGAGCTGACCAAAGCTATCTACAAGCACGAAACGCTCCCTCGTGTGCCGCAGGCTAGCTTCTACGAACTGGTCAAAGACTCCGTTTTTGTCAGCTGTGTTAACAAGCCGCTAGTTCACCAAATCAATTTCCTGCGCATCCAGGGGAATGAAACCGCGCATGGCGGTGAAGGCAACCTGCGCAACGCTCAATCCGCCCTTGAAACCGCGTACCAATTGGCCATGTACATGGCCATCAAATACTACGGAGCGGTACAGGCGACTATTCCCGAGTTCGCTCAGGTGCAGGACCCTACCGCAGCTTTAACTCGTTTACAGAAGACCGTTTTCACCTACGAAAAGGAACTGAGCCAGCAGCAGGAAGAGCTCCAGCGTGTTATGGACAAGCTGGAGCAAGAGCGTACCCGTAGCCTCGACAAGCTACAGTGCCCAGCTGATTCAGAGCTACAAATGCGTAAGCAGCAGAGCCAGCAGGTTGCCGATAGCCTGAAATGGAACGAGGCCAAGACACGTACCTTGCTCATTGATGCCATGCTGGTGCAGGCGGGCTGGGATGTCAGCAACCCTGAGCAGGTCGGCCACGAGGTAGAAGTCGACTTCCCGGGTAATGCTTCTGGGAAGGGGCGTGCCGATTATGTGCTGTGGGGTGACAACGGTCAGCCTCTGGCTGTGATCGAGGCCAAGAGGTCCGGGAATATCAGCTTGCAAGCAGGGCGTGAGCAAGCCCGCATGTACGCTGATGGTTTCGAACGCATGGGCAAGCAGCGTCCGGTGATTTTCTACAGTAATGGTTACGAAAGTTTCATTTGGGACGATGCCCAGTACAACACCTATCGCCCCGTGTACGGCCTTTACAGCAAGAGCAGCCTTGAGTATCTCGCCTACCAACGTAAGTACCGCATTGCCGAAGTAGAAAAACACAACCCTTTGTTGACTATCGCCGACCGCCCTTATCAGATCGAAGCAATCAAGACTGTTGCCGCGCACTTTCAGAAGCAGCGTCGCAAGGCTCTGATTATTCAAGCCACCGGTACCGGCAAGACCCGTGTAGCCATTGCCCTAGCAGAATTGTTGTTGCGTACCAGCTGGGCCAAGCGCGTGTTATTTCTCTGCGATCGTAAAGAACTGCGCGTGCAGGCAGATGATGCCTTCAAGCACCATCTGCCTAGCGAGCCGCGTTGCGTAATTGGAGAGACCAACAAGGTGGATCAGACGGCGCGGATCTACATCGCCACCTACCCGGGAATGATGAACCGCTTCGCTCAGCTCGATGTTGGATTCTTTGATCTGATCATCGCTGACGAAAGTCACCGCAGTATCTACAACAAGTACCGGGATCTGTTCGATTACTTTGACGCCCTACAGCTGGGGCTGACTGCCACTCCGGTAAAATTCATCAGCCGCAACACCTTCGATATCTTTGATTGCGAAACCACCGACCCTACATTCGAGTTTGGGTTGGATGCGGCCATCAACAACGAGCCGCCTTATTTGGTGCCGTTCCGCGTCAAGGATCTCACCACAGACTTCCTGCGTGACGGTATTCATTACAAGGATTTGAGCGACGAACAGAAGCGTCAGCTGGAAGAAGACCTCGGCGAGGAGGAAGCCAAGCGCACCACCATCCCCGGCAGGGACCTCGGTCGTAGAATCTTCAGCGAAGATACCGACGGCATCATCCTGGAGAACCTGATCAGCAATGGCATCAAGGATGAGACTGGACAGTTGGTCGGCAAGACCATCATCTTCGCTCAGCGTCAGGATCATGCTGAGCACCTGGAGAAGCTCTTCTGCAAGCTCTACCCGCAACATGGAGCTAAAGTTTGCAAGGTCATCCACAACGGCATCTCACATGTGGATACTCTGATCAAGGAGTTCAAAAAGCCGGACAACGACTTCCGTATCGCCATCTCAGTGGACATGCTCGATACCGGCATTGACGTGCCGGAGGTGGTCAACCTGGTATTCGCCAAACCGGTTAAATCCTGGGTCAAGTTCTGGCAGATGATCGGCCGCGGTACGCGTCTGCGTCCCAATCTGTTCGGGCCTGGCAAGCATAAACGCGAGTTCCTTATTTTCGATCACTACGGCAACTTCGAATTTTTCGAGCAGGAGTATCAGGAACCGGAGGACACCGGAGGCAAGTCTCTGCTTCAGATTACTTTCGAGACCCGTCTCGAACTGGCTCAAGCTGCGCTGAGGCTCAGTCATGCTACGGCCTTCGATACTGCCATCGACATGTTGCGTGCCGATATTGCCGACCTGCCGGAAACTAGTGTGGCGGTGATGCGCGAGCTACGTGCCGTTCACGGGTTGTTGCAGACAGACCAGTTGCAGCGTTTCGATGGCAAGACTCAGCATCTGCTGAGCCAAACAATTGCCCCGCTGATGTCGGCACGAGTGCTGCGCGACAAGCACGCTACCGCGCTGGACAAACTGGTTGCTAGCATCCAGCGTTGTTTAGTGGAGCAGGCCAGTTGCTTTGTGGATGGCAAGGTTGTACTGCTGGGCGAGCTGGACAAGTTGGCGGTGAATATCCAGGCCGTACGGCAAAAGGAGGTTGCGATCGCTGAAGTTCGTAGCGGGGGCTTTTGGCAGCAGCCAAGTATCGAAAAGCTGGAACATGCTCGCAACGAATTGCGGGGCATTATGAAATATCGACAGTCGGCCGCCACAAATGGCTACGGTATCGCAACCACCAAGACCAAGGATGACAACATACTAGCTGAAGAGCGCAGTGTGTATATCACTGGTGCCAATGAGGCGATGCATTATCGTCGCAGGCTCAAAGAAATCCTGGACAACATGCTCGCTGCCAATCCGATTCTGCAGAAAATCCACAAAGGCGAGCCGATTGCAGAGCCAGAGTTGAAAACTCTGACTTCGACTATCCTCACCAGTCATTCAGGCGTAAGCCTGGATGTGCTCAACGAGTTCTACGGCCGTACCGCCGAACAGTTGCATCTGACCGTGCGCGAAATCATCGGTCTCGACACGCAAGCCATCGAGGAGCACTTCAAGAGCTTCCTTCATGGTCACCCTAGCCTGACAGCCCAACAGGTGAGCTTCATGAACCTGCTCAAGAACTACATCGCCCAGCACGGCAGTATTTTGCTCGAGACGCTTTATGACAAGCCGTTCAGTAGCATCTCCCATAAGGGAATTGACGGCGTGTTCACACCAGCGGATGTCGGTGATTTGGTTGCTGTGCTCAAGCCTTTCGTTCGCGGGGAATACTCACCCTCTGGGCTTCAGGAGTGATCTGGTTTTGTGCTGATGTCCGTGCCCACCGTGCCCTCCTATTTCGGGGCACTGACGCTAAACAAGGATGAGTTGGAATAAAGCGACAGCAAGGACATCTAGGTGCTCACCTACCTCATCGACTCCGTCCCGCATACCATTTCCGACTCGGGGGCAGAGGAGTGCAACGCTGAGGCGTGTACACTGCCTCTGCGTGAACATGCCCCATTGGGTTTGAGGAGCGCTTAGCGTTCATCGCTGAGCCCATTGGGGAGGGAGACGTCCAACTGGTCGTCGCTCCCGCACGCACAAGATAATTGTGTAGGTGCGCTGTCCGCGCAGCAATTAACTCGAATTTTGATCAAGAGAAACACCTGAAATGCTTACCGGAAAGATACGCTCCAATATCGACAAGCTCTGGGAAAAGTTCTGGTCTGGTGGCATCACCAACCCGCTGACCGTGATTGAGCAGATCAGTTACCTGATGTTTGCCCGCATGCTTGACATGCAGGAGGACGTAGCAGAGCGCAAGGCCAACCGCACCGGTAAAGAGTTCGACCGCCTGTTCCCCGATACCCCGGAAGGTCAATTGCTGCGTTGGAAAAACTTCAACCATATGAGCGGCAAGGAACTGCACAAGCACCTTAAGCAAAACGTTTATCCGTACTTCGCCCAGCTCGGTAGGAAGTCCGATTCGACGGACGGGTTGGGTGAGAATGGTAGCACCCTAGAAGCCCTCGGTCATATTGGCGAATATATGCAGGACGCTGATCTAGAGATCAAGAATGAGTCGGTGCTGGCTTCCGCAGTGGAGATGGTCAATGCGTTGCCGCTGACCCAGAGCGACGTCAAGGGCGATATCTATGAATACCTGCTGAGCAAGCTTACTACTGCTGGCATCAATGGTCAGTTCCGTACACCGCGACACATCATCGACGCGATGATTGAACTGATCGCTCCGCAACCTACCGACGTCATTTGTGACCCCTCGTGTGGCACTGCCGGCTTCCTTGCCCGCACCATGGAATACCTGAATCAGGTGCATTCCAGTAATGTGGGCATCTTCACGGATGAGGACGGCAATCCTCATTACAGCGGCGACTTGCTGGAGCCCTATCGCGACCATATCAACAAAAACATGTTCTGGGGCTTCGACTTCGACACAACCATGCTGCGGGTTTCCAGCATGAATATGATGCTGCATGGAGTGAACGGCGCGAATATCCATTATCAGGACTCCCTCAGCAAATCCATCAAAGAGTACTACCCGCGGCAGGAGAAGGATTTCTTCGACGTGGTACTGGCCAATCCGCCGTTCAAGGGTACTCTCGACGAAACGAACACCAATCCCGATGTGCTTAGCGTGGTGAAAACCAAAAAGACGGAGCTGCTGTTCGTTGCTCATATTATGCGTTCGCTAAAGCTCGGCGGTCGCGCTGCGGTCATCGTGCCGGATGGTGTCCTCTTCGGTTCCAGTAAGGCCCACCAGCAGCTGCGTCAGGAGCTGCTCGACAATAATCAACTGGAAGGCATCGTCAGCCTGCCTAGTGGCGTGTTCAGACCCTATGCCGGGGTTAGTACCGCGATCCTTATTTTCACAAAAGGCGGTACTACTGAACAGGTGTGGTTCTATGATCTGCAGGCCGACGGTTACTCTTTGGATGACAAGCGCACTGAGTTGAAAGGCGAAGGCAGCAACGACCTGCCCGATGCTATCGCTCAATGGCAAAAATACCGGCAGCTGGTCGAGAGTAACATCAGCACTACTACCATAGATGTCCTGTTTGGTGACAAAACCAAGAAAGCTTTTGTTGTCCCTGCTGCAGATATTGCCTTCAATAAGTATGATCTGTCTATAAACCGTTACAGAGAAGTGGTGTATCAGCAAGAAAAATACGAAGACCCAAAGGTGATACTGCATAGGCTTAAAGGACTAGAGGAAGAAATTCTGACAGATCTGGCTGAACTAGAGGGGATGCTGTGAGTAGGGCTATTGGAAAGCTGGGGGATCTCGTCGACATCAGAGGTGGAGGTACGCCAAGTAAGGCTATACCTGAATACTGGGGTGGAGCTATTCCATGGGCTTCGGTCAAGGACTTCAAAGGAGGGGTTCTTAAAGTAACTGAGGATTACATAACCGAGCTTGCGGTTAGTTGCTCGGCAACAAATGTTATTCCTGCAGGGAATATCATCGTGCCTACGCGAATGGCTCTTGGTAAAGTTGCCATTAACGAAGTTGATATGGCGATAAACCAGGACTTGAAAGCTCTTCAGGTCAGGGATGAATCTACGCTGTCAACCCAGTACCTGTTTCATTTTTTGAAGTCGAAAGCAAAGTTCTTAGAGGAGCAGGGTAAGGGCGCTACCGTAAAGGGTATCACGTTAGATGTGCTAAAAGGTTTGGAAATCCCAATTCATACCCTAGCCGACCAAAAACGGATCGCTACCATTCTTGACAAAATGGACGCCATCCGTTCTAAGCGCCTGCAGTCAATTCAGCTCGCCGGCGACGTCCTTCGCGCTGTGTTCCTCGAGATGCTCGGGGATCCTGCCACCAACCCTAAGAGTTGGCCTGTGTATAAAATGTCAGAGGTCATCGACTTCAGGGGGGGGAGCCAGCCTCCTAAGGAAACCTTTGAGTATGAAGAAAGACCGGGCTACGTTCGTCTTGTGCAGATTCGCGACTTTAGGACCGACAAATACAAAACCTATATTCCTGCGCACTTAGCCCGACGTCGATTCGAAATGGATGATGTGATGATCGGTAGATATGGTCCTCCGGTCTTTCAAATACTAAGAGGGCTTTCCGGTTCTTATAATGTCGCGCTGATGAAAGCAGTGCCCAAGGCTGGTGTGACGAAGGATTTTGTGTACAGGCTACTCCAGCTGCCGACTTATCAAGATGCTGTTATTGCAAATTCTGAGCGTACAGCAGGTCAGAGTGGCGTGAATCTTGATCTGCTAAATAGTTTAGACGTTCCTCTGCCCCCTGTCGTCGTTCAAGATGAGATGTCCAGCAAGATTAAAAAGGCTGAGGTCCTTCTGAATAAATTAAAGCTCGACTTGGCTGTTGTGGAGAGGCTCTCATCCTCTTTCAGTCAGAGTGCCTTTCCAGGGGGAGATAAATGGCAAGGTGTAGAAGCATGAAAGTTTGCGTGCTTCAGTGAGTATTTCGCTTTTGAAAGAATATTATTTTTTGGGCATTCTGAGGGCAGCTGTCGAATGCGTATTACTAGTATTGAGCTCGAGAACTTCCGATCATTTAAGAGTCCGCAAAAGATAATATTGGCTCCGGTCACCCTCCTTTTCGGTCCTAATAGTGTAGGCAAAAGTTCGATCTTGATGGCAATGGCATATGTCCGGCAGATTCTCGGCTATGGCCATTGCGACCCTCAACATCTTGAGGCATTGGGACGCAAAGGTATTGGCGGATTTCGCGCCTTGGTCTATGGGCAAGATACTGCTCGTAGTATTCGTATTCGGCTGGATTTTGAGTCAGGAAAAACGCCATTTGCCTATTACGACGCGGAAGTCAGTGACATGCTTAACCATGTCCAAGCCAGTGTTGTGCACATGGATGATTTCGGTGGAAGCATAATTCATGGTGCCGTTGAACTTGAGATAAGTTGGTCTGAGCAGTATCAATGGGCTTATGTTAGTGGGTATCGAGTCTGGATTAATGGTGGCTACATTGGTTATATTCACTCCAGTGAAGATAAAAAAAATACCGTTATTCGCGAGCTTAACACTCGACATGAGCTTTTGCTGCCCATCGATCATGAGCATCTTTTGGATCCGGAGTTGGGTCCGGTAGAGCAGGATGTTTTCTATACTGAGTTTGAGCGCATGTTGTCCGATTTAAATCCCAACTCTTTGTCGGCGGTGTCAATGGCTGATGTAGAAAGAGCAGGTCAGGATTTTATAAATCGAGTTGCGCCAATTGCGCTGCATTGCAAATGGGGCGCTATACCTCAATTGGGTCAGCCTGTTAATACTAATCTTCTTGGTCAAGAATTTGATGAGGCTGACCAACATCTTAACTATCTTACTGCTCGGCAGGTATTAAGCCAAGCCTTCGTCCTGCCGCTGGATAAAGTCCTAAATTGTTTGGAAAATACTATTCAGATTGGACCTTTGCGTTTAGTTCCGGACAGTGATTACATGCCGAACGCCCACCCGACCCAGGCAGACTGGGTTGACGGGGCGGCGGCTTGGGACTTGTTGCATAAAAACCCCGAGCGACAAGTTGAAATTAGTACCCTGCTTAAAGAGACCAACGAGTGGCTGGTAAATCCCAATAAATTCAATACAGGTTATCAGCTCGTCAATGGATCGCTCAGTCAAATCTTGGGCGATCATGCTGCATCAGCGCCTGAAGTGGAACGCCTGCTACAAAAAAGAAATTTATGGTTTGTAGATAAGCTTACTGGTATGAAACTCAGCGCCAATCAATTGGGGACAGGCGTTTCACAGGTTCTGCCGATCATTGTTGCGAGCCATTATGCTCCAGCGACAATGGTCACTGTTGAACAACCCGAGCTGCATATACACCCCCGGTTTCAGGTGGAGCTGGCTGACCTGTTTATTAGTACCTGTGATCGTCATTCTTATCTGATAGAAACTCACAGCGAACACTTGATTCTTCGCTTGCTGCGACGAGTGCGCGAGCTTCATGAGAATTCCAATTGCTTAGGACTGACTCCAGACCAAATTTCCGTCACCTATTTGATGACTTCATCAGAGGGGGTAATCGTAAAGCGACTGGACATTACGCCTGACGGTGATTTTGAGCAGAAATGGCCAGGAGGTTTTTTTGATGAGCGTGACGAGGAACTCTTCTAATGTACAAGGAAGTTGCTTTTGATCCGAGCTGCCTTGGAAAATTTGAATACTATTCGCTGCTTAAACAGCAGTTTGGATTTGAAAAGGGTCGTTATGTGGCGGCCGATCGACGAGCGTGGGCAAAGGAGGCCATGGCTGTTGTAAAGCGGGCAGGCTTAACAGATATTCGAGAAAAATCGATTAAGAGTTATCTCAATAAAGTTGCACGTCCTCGAGGAATAGACGAGTTCTTGTTGGCGCCCGATAGGCCCAAGACTGGGCTGCCGCGATGGTCAGACTGGCTCGACAATCAGCTTACGCTTAGGCCATTTGATTTAACAATATCTGACTCCGTACATGAGGGATTCCTGAATATAGATTTAATAAATGATGGTCATCATGATTGGGATGTCCCTGCTTCGATCTCTGTACTACGTGAAGCTAAAGAAATTGTTGGGGCGGTAGTTAGTCTGCTTCGACTCTCTACAGAGATCACGCTGGTAGATCAATATTTCTATTTGGCCGGTAACAATACTTTTCGCGAGCTTCTTGTTTCTTTGCTTGGTACATCCGTAAGGTCTGTTCGCGTGGTTAGCGCGGTTATCCCCCACAATCCGGAGCAGGTCTATCAGCGTGAATATCATGCGTTGAACAGTCAGGGGATTGGTCTTGAGTGGATAGTTGCTCCTGAAAGATATTTTCACGATCGTTATTTGATAACTGATGTTGGCGCAATACGATGCGGGCATGGGTTCGTAGAGGACCTTGTCAAAGGTATACATGCAGATCAGCTCAACATCAACCTTATCGGTATTGCTGAGACGCAAAGAACGCTGCAATCTTTGAAAACCCTTTTTGATGAGGGGAAAGTTACAAGGATTGCGCTCTCTTAAGGACACTCTGATCTACGTACCGTCCGGCGCACTACGGAACATGATGCACCTCAAAAACCCGGCCATCATTGCTACTGCCCCAGCGGATGACGAGCAGCTTGAACGGCTATTCCGCAGTGTGGCGGATGCTTTTTCGGGCAAACCGCGACCCCTTCGCGATTCAGATCTCGCGGGGTACATGGGGTCCAGCTCTTTTTGTGTAGCCAGCGCAACAGCCGGATGGAGATCACATCGAAGTATTTAAACTTTTTATTTTGGGCCGCCGCTTTGGCCTCAATCTCAGCCGCCAGAGTGCTCAGGGTATCGGCGTCGTAGACCAACAGTTCTGTCGCGCGCTCAATTCTTTTGAGATGTTTATAGTTACCCATATTTTGGGTGTGGTTTGGTCAGGATGGGGTCTGTGGCCGAGCTGAAAAGTGCTCGCTGCATCTCATCTTCAAGATTGCTCATATATGCCCTCATTCCCAGTGCAACATTGTCACTGGCTTACTGTAATTGGGTAATGGTACCGGAACGTGGGACTTCCTTGGCGCATCGAGGAGTGCTCAATACGCCTCGCATAGCTGGTTTCAAAACTAAGTCATGACACTGAACCGCTCTCGGTTTCCTAGACGCAACGGCCGGCCGCTGTTTTTTTTGCCATTGCGGTGGCGTGCTTCGAGCAGGTTCATTCAGCAAGAGAATGCCCATTGAAATGGATGACGGCGACCAGGTGAGACTGGTGGGCTGTGTACCCACGACTATTGAAGCAACCGCTCAGCAACTGCTGGCCGTTCCCTAATCGCTTCCAGACCAATAGGGCGGTGAGCCGATAGTAATACCGGGTAGTGTCGGAATGACCCTTCAGATGGTGAGCCAGGAACCAGCGCAGATGTTTGAGCTGCCAGGTCCAGGGATTATCTCGCTGCCATCGCTGTTGAATGGCCGCTTGCATGATTCGGGCTTGCCGTAGGTGGCGTTGCTGAGTGGCCTTCGAGCCGGTCAGTACGCCGCTCAGGAACAGCGCCATATCGAACGGCTTACTCACGCTCTGCCTCCAATGTAGGCCGAAACTATATCGATCCGGTTATGCCCGAGCTCAAGGCTGATCTGTTGCCGCGCCTGTCGATCAAGGTTGGGGTCAACGCGATAGCAGTGACCACCATTGACCGGTGTGGCGTGACCAGTGAGCTGCTCGTAACGCTCGCAGGCGTAGGCCGCGCGCAGTTCATGAAAACCCCTCAGCCCGTTTTCATGCAGCGCTTCGCGGGCGGGGAGCACGGTTTGTTGCAGGAACACGGCGTAGCTTTCGTCTCGGGCCAACAAGTTGCGGCTGCCGGTTGGCGACGCATGATGAGCCAACAGCAGCGCCGCCTTCACCGCTTCATTGGCCACAACCCATCGCGGCGCTGATGACCCTGAACGGCCGCCTTTGGTGCCGTCCTGGATATTGATGCGGCCAAAGTGCTCGGCTTCGCGGTGCAGGCGTGGCAGGTCAGCCAGGATCGCTTCGCGCAGGCGCATGCCGGTTGTTCGGGACAAAAGGACAATCGCGGCCACTCGCTCGTGTTGCTGTTCGCCCAGCGCCTCAATCACTCGCCTTACCTGTTGGCAGTCTTGGCCATCCGGCGCGCGGGTACGTACGGTCGAGCGCTGCTGTCCCAACGCCTGGCTCGGGCTGGCGATCCTCACGTCCTGATCACCGCGCAGCGCAGCTATGGTGCGGTTGACGCTGCTAAGGCGGTTCTGCGCAGTGGCGATGCAAAGTTCACCATGCTGGAACTGCTGGCGCAGATACGCGACGTAGTCGTGTAGCGTCTGTCGATCGATCTGACGCGCATCGTTGTAACCGGGGCCGTCCTCGGATCGATACCAACGCACGAACGCTTGCCAGCGATCGCTATGCGCTTTAACCGTGGCGAAGTGGCTGCCGGCAAACAGATCCTTGAGCGCTTGTGGGCCGGCGTAGCTCAGCTGGCGGCCATAGCCAAAGTTGCGCCCCTCACGCCGACCGACCAGAGCCATCATCTTCACCGGTGTCGTTGGTTTGCAGATAGAGCAACAGGGCTTTCCAGTGAGGGCTGAGCCTGTCCATCTGCCGCCAGTGTGTCGGGCGGATTAGGAGGGCGTTCTCCTGGTGTTGCAGCAGTGCCCTTTCCTCACGCAGTTGCTCGATCAGTCGGGCGAGGTAGGCAGGGTCCAAGGGTGGTGTGGCGACAGCGGCGACAGTGGCGACAACCTGCGTCGTTTCTGGCCTGGCGCGTGGCGACAGGGTGGCGACTGAGGCGGCGACTGAGGCGGCGACACACCGCGATTCTGGCTGCGGTTGATGTTGCGTCTGGTAGCGGCGCACCGCGTCATTGAGGCGAAACATGGCGAACCTCGAAAGTTTTTCCGTCGCGGCTGGTCAGCCAGCGATGAGTGATCAGCACGACCAATAAAGAGGCGGTATGGTCAGCGCTCTTACGGGCCAAACGAGGGCCGTTGCGATTGACGTCGCGAATGGTGAAGTGAGTCCAGCCTTTCTGTACCAGCCAGCGCAGCAGTCGATCCGCCTCTTCGCATCGGCTATTGACTGGCTCCTGTTCGGTCAGGCGCTGGATTTCGGCCAGGTAGTAATCCATCAGCGTGGAGGCGCGCTGTATGTGTGCTTCGTCCAACGCACTGGCCTCTTGAGCTGGCGGTCGGAGAGGCGAAGGGCTAGAGCAGGCATGAGAGCTACCTCTGACACCGTTTTGGTATTCCAAAAAATAGCACCGGAAGGCTTGGAATACCATTTGGAATACCCAAACGGCTGGCACTCAAAAAACCTCTGCAGAGCCAAATAGCGCTTAAATCCTTGATTTTTCTGGATTTCAGGCACAAAAAAAGACGTCCGTGGACGTCTTTAGATGATGAAGTGGTGGAGCCGGGGGGATTTGAACCCCCGTCTAGTGCGCATTCCATGAGCCTTTCAGCCTGAAGACTGGCATTAAGCTGTCATTCCTTGCCGTTGTACTGTTTCTAACCGATTATGAGTGGCCGCCGTGGACAGGAGCGAGAGCATGGGACGCTACACCCCGACTGAGAGAATCGGTGTAAACGCTGTCGAAAGCGTCACCCTAAACGACTTGGGCTGGATATTTCGTGAGCAGATGATCGTTGACATGGGGATCGACGCTCATCTTGAGCTTGTTGAGGACGGAGTTCCGACAGGAAAGCTCGTTGCTGTGCAGATTAAAACTGGGCTCGGGAATTTCCATGTGAGTGAGTCCCACCTAACGTATTACATCGAAAAAGCGCACAGAGACTACTGGTTGAATCATGCATTGCCAGTGATTCTAGTTGCGCACCTGCCAGACACTGATGAAACACTGTGGGCACCAATCAATGATAGCAATGTTGAAGAAACTCCTAGCAAATGGAAGGTGAACATTGCTAGGGATAGCGCATATGGACCAACATCTAAATTAAAACTCGCCGAATTGTTCGATGGGTCTGAGTCTCAGCAAAAGTTCAGACGATTGGTTATCGATGAACCGTTGATGAGGCACATAGCAGCGGGAGGCAAGGTTTCGGTTGAGCTGGAGCATTGGGTAAACAAGTCTCTGGGCCGAACACCTGTGACCGTATTTGTTAGCGAGGATGGTGAGGAGCCCCATATCGAGCAGGATTATTTCATCACCTACAGGGGATACGATACTCAATGTCTGGCTGAGTCTATCTTTCCTTGGGCGTCTATATCTGTCGATGAAGAGTTCTATGACCTCAATGCACAGGACGATGATGACGACTGGCGTCGTTACGGGTGGTACGAAGAAGACTACTCTCAGCCTCCCATTGACCGGGGGGTATATCCCTACAAGAATATGGCTGGAGAGGTTGATTTTTACCGTCTCCAGTTCTCGCTCAACGAAATTTCAAAGGCGTATCTAGTGTTGGCGGACTACCTGAGTTCTGATTGAGGGAAGTAGTACCGTCGGTCTTTTTTGCCCATAGCGATTCGGCTTTGCCACCCGCAGACTGGTCTGCTGAAGGCATCCATCGTCCGTACACACGTGCGATCATAGTCCAATCAGTATGCCCCATTTGTTTTGCAACCCACATAGGGTGCTCTCCAGCAGATAGCATCATCGACGCATACGTGTGGCGTGTCTGATAAGGGCGGCGATATCTAACCCCGGCTTTCTTTATCGCCGGAACCTACTGGGTGCTGAGTTCATCAGTTCGCGTGTGGTGCCGATCATCACCGCCAACTTCGAATTCCCCGGCATCCCGCTGCCTACGGACGCTGGCGATATTTACTCGGCCATCCGCCCGTTCGGTTGCCTCAATGCCAACCCGCTGCTGGCGGGCACTGGCGGCGCGCTACCGGCTGGAGTGAACGCTGTGGCCGGGTCGGTGCTGGCGGACGGCTACAAGGCCGTTGGCTCTGGCCTGACTGGGATCACCACGCGTTGGTACAAGGAGCCTGCCGCCTACGGCGAGGCGCAGTGCATTGAGCTGCGTGGCAACATGGCGGCGGCGGGCGGCTACATCTACATGCAACCCACGGCCAACGTGGTACAGACCAGCCTGGCGGCGGGCGACGTTATCGAAATGGTGTCGGCTGTGGAAATCATGGGGTCGTCGCGCGGCATTCTGGCTTGGGAGGCTGAGTTGACCATCACCAAGACGGTGGGCGGGGCCTCGTCCACGTTCTACTATCGGTCGATGGACAAGTACCAAGAGCCGTTCACCATGCCGGCCAGCTTTGCCGGGGCGTTGGAAACGCAGCGCGGCACGATTGACCTGAGTGAAACCGTGATCACCTCGCGCATGGGCCTGTACCTGGCTGCAGGCGTGCCGCAGGACTCGACGGTCAAGGCCGCGCAGTTCGGTATACGCAAGGTGTAGGCCCGCTTAGAGCGCTAATCCTTTTCACCCCATCTTTCCGGGCTGATTCCAGCACCTCTCATAACCTCGCGATGCTGCTCGATGACGTACTTCTGTGAGTTGATTGTCGCCCAGGAATCGCAAGCGTCGCGCAGCAGATCAGATATCCGGCTGTCCGCGTCTCTCAGCTTTACCCTGAGCTTGTCACGCTCGAGCGCCGCATCGTTGTGCATGTCGATGAGCTTCGTGACGTGCTTGCGATATCGGTCGACCTCGTCGCGCAGCAGTCTGTTTTCTTCCGCCACCAAGTGAGCGTGCTGTTTAAGCATCTGTTCCTCGGTGGGGCAAAACGGCCAGTCTTCGGCGTAGTCGATGTTCATGGTGGATGACTCTCAATAGCTGTATGTGCATACAGTATTTGAGTCTTTCAGCTTTGGGGAGTGGTGTTCGTCGGCAGGACGCCGGAGATTGGTGAGTTCTGGAATTGGCGACTGAGCACCAAAAAAGGGCTTACTGAGTAGATTGTCCGTAAGCCCTGACTTCTAAATTGGTGCCCGTGAGCTGATATTATCGATGTTAGCCTTGAAGAAAGGGAAGCAATGCTAAAGCTGTAGGCCCTGAGACGAGCATCAGGCTCTGGGAGAACGTCACGAGCTCATTGGCTTTCCCTATTGCGTCTACCATTCGCTTGACCACGCTCATCCCTTTTTCGGAGGATTTCCCGATTAAGTCGCTGTGCCTGTGAATAGACGCGATTGCCTCATCGACAGTACCTTCTAGATCTGCTGTGCCGCCGGTCATGTAGTCCAAAAGAGACTTTCTGATAGCCTCAAGGTGCTTAACAAAAAGCTTTTTAACGTCAGAATTTAAGTCGGATTTGAGGCATTCACTCAGCAAAGTACTGAGCTTCTCGACGAGTTCAGCAATTTTTGCAGCGTTTTCCGGCTGCGCTGCGGGAAATTCTAACCTCAATGCCAAGTCGCCAAATTTGAGGGCGGACATAGTTTCAACGTCTAGTAGCGATTTGTACTGCTGCCACGGAGTGTCCAAGGAGCAGGTAGAGAGAAGCTTGTCGATATTTTTAAATGGAGACAGGTAAGGACTCTTGTCGCCTTTAACATACGTCTCAATTGCATTCCTTGCAGTCACGGAAAGCTCCATCAGCATCCCTAAGCCCTGTACCAAAAGTCGAGGCTCGTTGGGCTTGCATCCTAGTACCGTGGCCCAAGCGTATAGGGAGGAGATGTTCCCAGACAAATCTGCAGCTTTAGTCATGTACCCCAGAAGCTTGCCCACCGGGTTGTTAGTGTTTTCCGTTGTCATTTATCACCTTCTCCGTGCTGTCATTAAGTGGGCATTACCAAGCCAAAACGGCCCCTAAAGGCACAAAAAAGGCACTTGCGATAAACGCTAAGTGCCTGATTTGTATAGCTTGTTTGGTGGAGCCGGGGGGATTTGAACCCCCGTCCGCCAGTACTCCGCTGTCGGTACTACATGCTTAGCCGTGTCTATTAAGTTAACCCTCAGCGACCCGACGGGCAGGGTGCTTTGGGCGAGTTGTG
>Ga0308164_10000496_pt1 | contig 65409 bp, 60 predicted proteins | sample PhyTR2_FD_201031 | JGI IMG/M metagenome (GOLD analysis project Ga0308164, IMG submission 201031) | Phyllosphere microbial communities from UC Gill Tract Community Farm, Albany, California, United States - DLSLT.R2 | ecosystem: Host-associated > Plants > Phyllosphere > Unclassified | place: USA... | reverse complement strand
ACACTTTTTACTGCTGAGTTCTGGTGCCGCTTGCCGGAATCGAACTGGCGACCTTTTCATTACGAATGAACTGCTCTACCAACTGAGCTAAAGCGGCGACGACCCGCATTCTAACAAAGAACCTTCGCACCACGCTAGTCCAAAACCAATAAATTTTGGCCGTGGTGCAAAAATAACCTTGCTATGTACGGATCAGAGGCGATCAGCCCTTGTGATAACCGGTTACCACTTCCACTTCCTCGCGCGAGCCGAGGAAGACTGGCACGCGCTGGTGCAGCTTGGTCGGCTGGATGTCGAGGATGCGTTGCTGGCCGTCGGTGGCTACACCGCCAGCTTGCTCGACGATGAAGGCCATAGGGTTCGCTTCGTACATCAGGCGCAGCTTGCCGGGCATCGAGGTGTCGCGGGTGTCGGCCGGGTACATGAAGATGCCGCCGCGGTTCAGGATGCGGTGCACGTCGGCCACCATCGAGGCTACCCAGCGCATGTTGAAGTTCGAACCGCGCGGACCGGTTTCGCCGGCCAGCAGTTCGTTGACGTAGCGCTGCACCGGTGCGTGCCAGTGGCGCGCGTTCGACGCGTTGATGGAGAATTCGCGGGTCTTGGCCGGGATCTGCATGTCGCGCTGGGTCAGTACCCACGAACCCATTTCGCGGTCCAGGGTGAAGCAGTTGACGCCGTTGCCGGTGGTGAGCACCAGCATGGTCTGCGGGCCGTACACGGCGTAGCCGGCGGCGACCTGGCGGCTGCCCGGTTGCAGGAAGTCCTGCTCGGTCGGCTCGGTCATGCCTTCCGGCGCTTTCAGCACCGAGAAGATGGTACCGATCGAGACGTTGACGTCGATGTTCGACGAACCGTCCAGCGGGTCGAACGTCAACAGGTATTCGCCTTTCGGATAGCGGTTCGGGATCTTGTGGATGGTTTCCATTTCTTCCGACGCCATGGCGGCCAGGTGACCGCCCCACTCGTTCGCTTCGAGCAGGATCTCGTTGGAGATGATGTCGAGTTTTTTCTGTACTTCGCCCTGCACGTTCTCGGTGCTGGCGGTGCCCAGCACTTCACCCAGCGCGCCTTTGCCCACGGCGTGGCTGATGGTTTTGCAGGCGCGGGCCACCACTTCGATCAGCAGGCGCAGTTCGGCGGGGATGGAGTTGTTCTGGCGCTGTTCTTCGACCAGGTATTGGGTGAGGCTGATGCGTTTCATGAGGGGCCTTTGGTTAAGATTAATTGGCGAGTGCCTTGGTGATCACTTCCAGCACGTCGTTCGAGAGTTTGGTTTGGGCGGCGACCTGCTCCAGCGCGGCTTTCATTTTCGCTTGCAGCGCCGGGGCGTAACGGCGCCAGCGGTCCATGCTGCGCGCGAAGCGGGCGGCTACCTGCGGGTTGATCGCGTCGAGCTTGATCACGTGTTCGGCCCAGAAGGCGTAGGCGCTACCGTCCGCCGCGTGGAACTGCGACGGGTTGGCGTTGGTGAAATTGAACAGCAGGCTGCGGGCGCGGTTCGGATTCTTGAGCGTGAAGGCCGGGTGCTCCATCAGCTTGCGCACGGCGGCAACATCGGTGGTGGGCGTGGCCGCCTGCATGGCGAACCACTTGTCGATCACCAGCGCTTCGCCGGCGAAATCGTCGTAGAAGCGTTGCAGGAACGCGCCGGCGTCAGCGCCGCTGTGGATCAGCGCCACCAGTGCAGCAAAGCGGTCGGTCATGTTGCCGGCCTGTTCGCACTGGTGCTGCGCCAGCGACTGCGTGACCGCGTCCGGCGCCACCAGCAGGTACGACAGGCACAGGTTTTTCAGCGCGCGCTTGCCGGCGGACAGTGCGTCCGGGCTGTACTCGCCCGGGGTCTGGTTGGCGTGGTACTGGGCCAGCAGTTCGGCACGCAGCTCGGTGCCGATGGTGCGACGCATGAACTGGCGCGCGGTGTGGATCGCGTGCGGATCGACCACGTCCATCTGCTCGGCGATGATGCCTTCCGATGGCAAGATCAGGGCCAGTTCGCGGAAGGCCGGATCGAGCGTGTCGTCGATCAGCAGCGCGCGCTGGGCGTCGAGGAAGGTCGTATCGAGCTTGAGCGGTTTGTCGTGCTTGCCTGCCACCTGCGCGGTGAGCTTGAGCAGGCGCGCCATGGCCAGGCGCTGGCCTGCTTCCCAGCGGTTGACCGGATCGCTGTCGTGGCGGAACAGGTGCAGCAGTTCGTCGTCGGTGTAATCGTATTCCAGGATCACCGGCGCGGAAAAATCGCGCAGGATCGATGGCGTGGGACGCTCGTCGATATTGCGGAAGCGGAAAATCTGCTCGTGTTCCGTCAATTCCAGCACCACGGTGGTGGCGACCTTCTCGTGGGTGCCGCCGTCGAGCGTGAGCGGCAGGTCGCGGCCGTCTTCTCCCAGCAGGCCTACGGCCACGGGAATGTGGAACGGCAGCTGGTCCGGGTGGTTGCTGCGCTGGCTCAGGATGATGTCGAAGTTGCGTTTGACAGCATCGTAGCGGGTGCGCGCGGTGACCACCGGCGTGCCGGCCTGGCTGTACCAGCGCTCGAACTGGCGCAGGTCGCGGCCGTTGGCGTCGGCCATGGCGGCGCGGAAGTCGTCGCAGGTGACAGCCTGGCCGTCGTGGCGCTCAAAATACAGGTCCATGCCCTTGCGGAAGCCGTCGCGGCCCACCAGGGTCTGGTACATGCGCACGACTTCAGCGCCCTTCTCGTACACGGTGACGGTATAAAAATTGTTGATCTCGACGAACGAGTCGGGACGCACCGGGTGCGACATCGGGCCGGCGTCTTCCGGGAACTGCGCCTGGCGCAAGGTGCGCACCTGGTCGATGCGGGTGACGGCGCGGCCGCTGTCGCTGCCGATCATGTCGGCGGAAAATTCCTGGTCGCGGAACACGGTCAGGCCTTCCTTGAGCGACAGCTGGAACCAGTCGCGGCACGTCACGCGGTTGCCGGTCCAGTTGTGGAAGTACTCGTGGCCCACCACGGCTTCGATGCCGGCGTAATCGACGTCGGTGGCCACGCGCGGGTTGGCCAGCACAAACTTGGTGTTGAAGATGTTGAGGCCCTTGTTTTCCATCGCGCCCATGTTGAAGTCGCCCACGGCAACGATCATGAAGCGGTCGAGATCCAGCTCGAGGCCGAAGCGCTCCTCGTCCCAGCGGATCGAGTTTTTCAGCGACTGCATCGCGTAATCGGTCTTGTCGAGATTGCCGTCTTCCACCCACACTTGCAGCAGCACGTCGCGGCCCGAGTTCAGGGTGTAGGTCTCTTCCTGGCACACCAGTTTGGCCGCCACCAGCGCAAACAGGTAGGACGGCTTCTTGAACGGGTCTTCCCACTTGGCATAGTGGCGGCCATCGCCCAGGTCGCCCTCTTCGATCAGGTTGCCGTTCGACAGCAGCACCGGGTACATGGCCTTGTCGGCGCGCAGCATCACGGTGTACCTGGCCATCACGTCCGGACGGTCGGGGAAATACGTAATGCGGCGGAAGCCTTCGGCTTCGCACTGGGTGAAGAAGTTGCCGTTCGACACATACAACCCGGACAAGGTGGTGTTTTCCACCGGCGCGCACAAGGTTTCGATTTCCAGCACCACGTGCTCGGGCGCATTTTTGATCGTGAGCAGCACGCCGTCGATCTGGTACTCGCCCGCTTCCAGCACCTTGCCGTTCAGCCGCAGTTGCACCAGCTCAATTTCCTCGCCGTGCAGGACGATATCAGTGTGCGTAGCTGCCGGGTTGCGCTGCATGGTGATGCGGTTGGCAACGATGGTGCGGTTGGGATCCAGGTCGAAGCCCAGTTCAACCGTATCGACCAGGAAGGCGGGAGGGGTGTAATCTTTGCGGTAAATCGTCAGTGGGCTGCTATCGGTGCGCATGGGATTGTGTAGGACGTTAGGCAAAAGTCTATTTTACCAATACCGGCGTCGGCCCGACGGTTGATTTTCCTCAAGGCCGGTCGAAAGTTGCTGATTTCCACGCTGCCGTAACATTCTGTAATAATGATGCGTAGTCTGTGTGTGCGACGTAAACTGTAGTACTGAACATACCGTCTTTCCCGCGTTTTTCCGTTTTTAAGAGGCCTATCATGAGATATCTCGCCATCCTGGCGACTGCCGCCGTCATGTTGTTGACCGGCTGCGCCACCACCATCCGCAGCGACGTTACCGCTTTTAACGCCTGGCCGGCAGACCTGCAGGCCAAGACCTATGCCTTCGAGGCGCCGCGCGGCGTGGACGATACGCTGGAATTCCGCAGCTACCAGGTGCTGGTGAGTAATGAATTGAGCAAGCTGGGCTTCCAGCAAGCCGATGAAGGCCAGCAACCCAACCTGCTGGTGGGCATGAAATACCTGACCATCGACCAGCCGGTGCGGGTGATCCGCGAAGATCCGTTCATGGGCGCGCCGTGGGGCAGCCCGTACTGGGGCCGTCCGGGCTACGGCCGCTATGGCTGGGGCTATTCGCGCTGGGCTTACAGCCCGTTCTACGATCCGTTCCGCTACAACGGTTTCGGCGTGGAAGAACGTATTCGCCACCAGTACCAGCGCCAGCTGCGCGTGACCATCAACACCACCAGCGGCCGCAAGCTGTATGACGTGACGGTGCAAAACACCAGCAACGTCGCTGCCACGCCGCACGTGATGCCGGCGCTGGTGCAAAGCGCGTTCACCGGTTTCCCGGGCCAGAGCGGTGTGCCGCGCCGGGTGGAAATCACCATCGATCCGAAGGTCGATACGGTGGTGGCTGGTCAGCCTGCCGTCAAGGCAAATTGAGGTTGAGTCGTTCCCGCCAATGCGGGAACGGCAGACAAAAGAAAAGCGCCTGTGTCTGCACACAGGCGCTTTTTCTTTTACGTCAACCAATTACTTGGTGGCGATTTTAGCGGCTTCTTTCAGGTCGCCCACTTTTTCCTGGACTTTGCCTTCGCCTTGCTTGGCCAGGCCTTTGGCTTCCTGCTCTGGGCTGTCGATCAGATCGCCAACGCCTTCTTGAATTTTGCCGCCGATGTTTTTCAGTTTGCCTTCGATTTGGTCTTTGTTCATGATGGAACTCCTGGTCTGGGCAAAAGCCGGAATGGCTTTGCATTGAGACCAGAATACTTCCCGCTAGCAAACCCGTCTGTACGCTTGCGTACCTAACCGTGCACTACACGCCGGCATGCTTTTTCAGGTACTTGGGCATCCACCACCAGACCACCAAGATCAGCAGCGCCACCAGGCCGGACGTGATCAGGCCCACCATGGCGCCAAACACTTCCGAGATCACCAGGTCGGTGCCCAGCACCAGGGCAATGGCCAGCGTGAGTGAACCGCTGACCATCAGCTTGGTAGCCACGCGCTTGAAACGGGCCCGGTCCTTCAAAGGCCGCATCATGCGGTGCTGCACCGCTGGCGCACTCAATAACACCAGGCTGGTAAGCGACAACACGAAGGTGGCCAGGAACAGCAGCTTCTCGCTATGGACGATGCGCGCAAAGCCGCCGTTGAACGGCAGGATGATCAGGAAGGCCGTCAGCATTTGCGCACCCGGCAGCAGGATGCGCATTTCGCTCAGCATGTCCGAAAAATCGCCGTCGTCCTCGTCGTCATCCTCCTGGCGATGGCGGCCTTCGTTTTCGTCGAAAATCTGCTTGCTCATGGCAGCAGGATGGTCGAACCCGTGGTCTTGCGCCCCTCCAGGTCGCGGTGGGCCTGGGCCACGTCGGCCAGGGCATAGCGCTGGCGCACGTCCACTTTTACTTCGCCGCTGGTCACCACGCCGAACAGCGAGCGCGCCGCCGCTTCCAGTTCTTCACGGGTGGAGAGATACGCCGCCATCGACGGCCGGGTAACATACAGCGAGCCGCGCTTGGCCAGTTCGGCCAGCGCGAACGACTCCACCGGGCCGGACGCGTTGCCGAAGCTGACCATGGTGCCCAGCGGCGCCAGGCAGTCGAGCGAGGCGATGAAGGTGTCCTTGCCGATCGAGTCGTACACGGCGCGCACGCCCTTGCCGCCGGTGATCTCGCGCACCCGTTCCGTGAAGTTCTCGGTGTTGTAGTTGATCACGTGGGCGGCGCCGTGTTCGAGGGCCAGCGCAGCCTTTTCGCTTGATCCCACCGTGCCGATCAGCGTTACGCCCAGCACCTTGGCCCACTGGCAGGCGATCAGGCCCACGCCGCCGGCAGAGGCATGGAACACGATGGTGTCGCCGGCCTTGAGCGCGACCGTGCGGTGCAGCAGGTACTGCACCGTGAGGCCTTGCAGCATCATGGCGGCAGCGGTGTCAAACGCCACGTTCTCGGGCAACACCAGCAGCTTGGACGCCGGCATATTGCGCGCCTGTGCGTACGCGCCGATCGGGCCGCCAGCATAGGCCACACGGTCGCCGACCTTCACTTCCGTCACACCCTCGCCTACCGCTTCCACCACGCCGGCGCCTTCCATGCCCAGGCCGGCCGGCAGCGGTTGCGGGTACAGGCCGGTGCGGTGATAGACGTCGATGAAATTGAGGCCGATGGCCTCGTGCCGCACTTGCGCCTCGCCGGGGGCCGGCGCCGGCAGGTCCACGTCCACCAGTTCCATCACTTCGGGGCCGCCGTGGCGGGAAATACGAATTGCCTTGGTCATCGTTTGCTCCAGTATGTAATGGTGGCAGTGTAGCGCGCGTTACGCGGTCGCAGCGCGCAGCTGCAATTGAGACAGCACCAGGTGCGCCGACGAGACATTGGTCGCGCACGGTGTGTTATGGACGTCGCAGGCACGCACCAGGGCGTTGATGTCCGGCTCGTGTGGCTGCGGCGTCATCGGATCGCGCAGGAAGATTACGCAGTCGATCTCGCCCTGCACCAGCATCGAACCGATTTGCAGGTCGCCGCCGAACGGGCCCGAATGCTTGCGGTCGACGGTCAGTCCCAGCTCGTTGGCCAGGCGCCCGCCGGTGGTGCCAGTCGCCACCAGGTCGCAGGTGGCGAGGTACGCGCGGTACTGGCCGGCCAGCAGGATCATGTCGTCTTTTTTCTTGTCGTGCGCAATCAGGGCAATACGGGTTTTCATGGTCTCATCCGTTTATATGATTTACAGATGATACCAGCCCGGATTGCCCTCTTGACAGCTAGCTGACGACCACTGCCGCCACGCCTGCCGTCACGGTGGCGGTCGTCGTGCGCGCCACCAGCGTGGCCGGTGCGCTGGTGCCCACCAGCTTGTTCACCTGGCGGAACTGCGCCACCAGCCTGGCCGGCGTGAGCGTTACCAGCGTGTAACCCTGGGCATCGGTGTTCAGGTGCTTGATCCAGCCGTTATTGCCAAGCGCCGCCAGTTGCTGCGCCAGCGCCAGCAGGCTGGTATTGAAGTCGCTGCTCACCTGCAGGCCGGCCATTACCGCCGTCACGGTCGCTTCCAGCGCGCCTTCCGCCACGCCTTTCGCGGCCAGCGCGCCGCGCAGTTGCACCCGCAACTGTTCCTGCAACTGCGCCAGCGTGGGCGCAGCCTTGCCCATGGTGTAGTCGAGCAGGTTGAAGTTCAGGCTCACCGTGCCCACGCTCGGCACGGGAATCGCTAGCGGGTACGACACCAGCGTGCCGATGTCGCCCAGCGCGGATGCCGCGTCGCGCAGGTAGCTGAAGAAGGAATCGGAGCTGATGCCGGCCGAGACCAGATCCACCATCACCGGCGTACCGCCGCCGGCAGCATCGAAGTCGTCGTTGACGGTGCCGGCAAAGAAGGCGTGGATGTCGCCGGTGAGCGCCACCACGTTGCCGATGTTGTTGGACTTCAGGTGCGCCATCAACGCCTTGCGCTCGCCGTTGTAGCCGTCCCACTGGTCGCAGTTGAGCAGGAAGCGCGCGAAGAACGGCGCCAGCGCCTCCTGCTTGCCCGACGCGGCAACGAAACTCGAGGCGACGCCGTTGGCCTGCACATCCTGCTTGATATAGCCGAACGCGATGGTCTGAGCCGCTGCGCCGGCCTGCGCGGCAGTAGCCGCGCCGCCAGCGGCGGCCGTGGTCACCGCCGCATACACGGCCACCGCCAGTCCCGCCTGGGTGGCGCTCAAACCGGCGCCCACACCCGCTGCCGCTTGCGCTTGCGCCGCGCCACCGGACAGCGCCGCCGTCATGATGGCGACCGCGCCATTTTGAGCAGTCCTGGCCGCAGCGCCGGCGATGGCGGCAGCGACGATGGCCCCGGCCAGCGCCACGTTGCCGCCGGTGGCGCCAGCCGTGGTGCCCACCTGCGCAGCCACTGTAGGTACGGCGTTCAGGGCCAGCAGCGTGGCAATCGCATCAATGCCATTCATACCCATGCGCAGCAGCGACACTTCATTACCCCACAACTTCCAGGTACTGGTGGCGGCCTTCATCTTGTCCATCCACCACTGGCGCTGGGTGTTACCGAGGATGGAGACACCGGACAGCGGCGTCTGCCCGGCGGCGGTGGCGCCGGCGATTTTTTGCGCTTCGACGGCGGCCAGCGTCTGCTGCGGCACCAGGTAGCGCGAGCCGATGCGGCCCAGCGGCTTGCCGGTGGCCGGATTGATGCTGGACTCGGGAATGATATGGTCGGAGCGGTACAGGCGCTGGTCGGTCATCACCAGCTGCATCAGTTTGCCGAACTGGAAATCGCGGTAGATGCGGATGTTCTGGAACGAGCTGTCGGCCGCGTCGAACGACACGTCGGCCGGCATGAACTCGAACCACGCCTGGTTGGCGTTGCGGCGGCGGCTGGACTGGTGCAGGTCGGTGCCGTCGGCATTGGTGCTGCCGTCGTAGGTTTGCGCGTCCTGCCAGGCGTCGTCGGTGAATTCATGATCGTCCCACACGGCGATGAAGGCAAAGCGCTCGTGCAGCGCCTGCAAACGCGGGTCGGTGCGGTACTGTTTGTACAGGTAGCGGTAGTCGGCCAGGGTGTTGGCGTACTTGGCTGTGCTCGATCCCGCCTTGGCCACGCCGTCGGGCAAGGTGAGCGCGCCGTGACGGCTTTCCACGGCGCCCAGCTGGAAATCGTCGCCCACGGTCTCGTAGATGTAGTCGCCCAGGTGGACGATGAAGTCGAGCTGCTCGGCAGCGATCGACGTCATCGCGCCCCAGTGGTTCACACTCCAGTCCTGGCAGGTCATGTACACGAACTGCAGCTGCGCGACGTCGGCGGTGGCGGCGGGCGCCGTCTTGAAGCGGCCCACGTTGGAGCGGTTGTCGCCAGCGACGAACTGGTAGTAATAGACTGCGCCCGGCGCCAGGCCCGTCACCTTGTGGCGCACCGTGTTGTCGTACTGGCTTTGCAACGGCAGGTGCACGTCCACGACCGGTGCGCCGGCCAGCACGGCGTTCGAGCCGAGCGCGGCGCTGTTGTCGCCAGCGGTGACCAGCAGGCGGATTGCGCCGTCCTGGCCCGCAGGCGCGACGGCGACATTGTCGGCGGCAGCCGGTACCGCGCGCGTCCACAATAGGATGCTGTCGGCACGCGGGTCGCCCGAGGCCACGCTTTGCGGGAACTTCCAGGCGCCCGTGACCAGCGGCGCGCCGGTGTCGCCCACCACGACGGTGTTATCGCTGCCACCGCAGCCGGCCAGGCCCGCGCCGGTCGCTACCGATGCCGTAATAAAACCACCCCACTTCAAAAACTGCCTTCTGTCCATAACCGTTCCGCCTTCACAACAGTGTAAAAAAATAAAGGCTAACACCGGTATATGACAGCATCTCTACAGGAACTTGAGCGTTGCCTCTAGTAAACGGTAGCGGAAATGGCGAGCCCCCGCTGGCGGTTTTGGCAAGGGGTCTTGTGCTAGAATACCGCCCTCACCGGATACCTCAAATCTACCGCCAAAGGACGACCGAACATGGCTGGACACAGCAAATGGGCCAACATCAAGCATAAAAAGGCTGCCACCGACGCAAAACGGGGCAAGATCTGGACGCGCCTGATCAAGGAAATCACCGTTGCCGCACGCATGGGCGGCGGCGATATCGCGTCCAACCCGCGCCTGCGCCTGGCCATCGACAAGGCGGCCGACGCCAATATGCCGAAAGATAACGTGCAACGCGCGATCACGCGCGGCACCGGCGGCGAGGACGGCGCCAGCTACGAGGAAGTGCGCTATGAAGGCTACGGCATCGGCGGCGCGGCCATCATCGTCGACTGCATGACCGACAACCGCGTGCGCACCGTGGCCGAAGTTCGCCACGCGTTCAACAAGAACGGCGGCAATATGGGCACCGAAAACTCGGTATCGTTCATGTTCAAGCACTGCGGCCAGTTCCTGTTCGCCCCGGGCACCAGTGAGGACGCACTGATGGAAGCGGCGCTGGAAGCCGGCGCCGAAGACGTGCTGACCGACGACGAAGGCGGTATCGAAGTGCTGTGCGGCCCGCACGACTTCGCCGGCGTGAAAGATGCGCTGGAAGCGGCCGGGTTCAAGGCCGAAGTGGCCGAAATTATCATGAAGCCCGCCACCGAGACGGTATTTACCGGCGACGACGCGCTCAAGATGCAAAAGCTGCTCGACGCCCTGGAAAACCTGGACGACGTGCAGGAAGTGTATTCCAACGCACTGATTGAAGACTGAGGACTTATGAAAATTTTGGTAGTCGGCTCCGGTGGCCGTGAGCACGCGCTGGCCTGGAAACTGGCGCAGTCCGAACGCATCCAGATGGTGTACGTCGCCCCCGGCAACGGTGGCACCGCGCACGATACGCGCCTGGTCAATGTCAACATCACCGACCTGCACGAGCTGGCGAACTTCGTCGAGAAAGAGCACATCGGTTTGACCGTCGTCGGCCCGGAAACCCCGCTGGCCGGCGGCATCGTCAACCTGTTCCGCGCGCGTGGCCTGAAGATCTTCGGACCCACCAAGGAAGCGGCGCAGCTCGAGTCGTCGAAAGACTTCGCCAAGGCGTTCATGCAGCGCCACGGCATTCCGACTGCCAAATACCAGACCTTCTCGGACGTGGCGCAAGCGCACGCCTACATCGACGCCAACGGCGCCCCGATCGTCATCAAGGCCGACGGCCTGGCTGCCGGCAAGGGCGTGGTCGTGGCCCTGTCGCTCGAAGAAGCGCACCGCGCCGTGGACGACATGCTGGCCGATAACCGCTTCGGCGACGCCGGCGCGCGCATCGTCATCGAAGAATTCCTCGCTGGCGAAGAAGCGAGCTTCATCGTCATGTGCGACGGTAAAAACGTGCTGCCGCTGGCCACCAGCCAGGACCACAAGCGCCTGAAAGACCACGACGAAGGCCCGAACACGGGCGGCATGGGCGCCTACTCGCCAGCGCCTATCGTCACGCCGGCCATGCATGCGCGCGTGATGCGCGAGATCATCAACCCGACCATCGCCGGCATGACCCGCGACGGCATCGTGTTTACCGGCTTCCTGTACGCCGGCCTGATGATCGACGCCGACGGCAACCCGCGCACGCTGGAATTCAACTGCCGCATGGGCGATCCGGAAACCCAGCCGATCATGGCGCGCCTGAAAACCGACCTGCTGTCGGTGATGGAACACGCGGTCAACGGCACCCTCAACCAAGTCGAACTGGAATGGGACCGCCGCACCGCCGTGGGCGTGGTGCTCGCGGCTGCCGGCTACCCGGATGCGCCATTGAAAGGCGCCGTCATCAGCGCGATTCCCGCCGAAACGCCGGAGTCGGTCACCTTCCACGCCGGCACTGCGCTGGCGGGCGAAACTGGCAACCAGCTGGTGGTCACCGGTGGCCGCGTGCTGTGCTCCGTCGGCCTGGGCGACAGCGTCAAGCTGGCGCAGCGCCAGGCGTACGACGTGGTCGATCAGATTTCGTTCGACGGCATGCAGTGCCGCCGCGACATCGGCTGGCGTGGCCTGAAGCACTGATCATGTCCGCCGCACTCGCCGCCGCGCCCGACACCGCCGCCGTCAAGGCCTGGCTGCTCGACCTGCAAGAGCGCATCGTCTGCGCGCTCGAAGCGGTGGACGGTACGCCCTTCCTGCGCGACGCGTGGGACCGGCCCGAAGGCGGTGGCGGCATTTCGCGCCTGGTCGAAGAAGGCAATGTGATCGAGCGCGGCGGCGTGAATTTTTCGCACGTGATGGGTTCCAAACTGCCGCCATCGGCCAGCGCGCTGCGCCCGCACCTCGGTGGCCAGCCATGGCAGGCGATGGGCGTGTCGCTGGTGATCCATCCGCGCAATCCGTATGCGCCGACGGTGCACATGAATGTGCGGTTTTTCAGCACCACGACCAACGAAGGCGAGCCGGTGTGGTGGTTCGGCGGCGGCATGGATCTGACGCCGTATTACGGTTTCGTGGAAGATGCGAAGCACTTCCACCAGACCTGCCACGATGCGCTGGCGCCGTTTGGCGCCGATCTGCATGGGCGCTTCAAAAAATGGTGCGACGAGTATTTTTATCTGAAACACCGGCAGGAAGCGCGCGGCGTGGGCGGCATCTTCTTTGACGACGTCAACGAAGGCAGTTTTGACGAATGCTTCGCCATGGAGCGCAGCGTGGGCGACGCGTTCCTGGCGGCCTACCTGCCGATCCTCGAGCGCCGCAAGGACCTCGAATACGGCGAGCGCGAACGCGACTTCCAGGCGTACCGGCGCGGCCGGTACGTGGAGTTCAACCTGGTGTTCGACCGTGGTACCCTGTTCGGCCTGCAGTCCGGCGGCCGCACCGAGGCGATCCTGATGTCGATGCCGCCGGTGGTGAAGTGGCGCTATCGCTGGGAGCCGCAGGACGGCACGCCCGAGGCGGCGCTGTATTCCGACTTCCTGCCGCATCGCGACTGGCTGGCTGCGTGACCGGGCCGCACGCACAGCGGATCGCTCTGCTGGGCGGCAGCTACGATCCGGTTCACCTTGGCCACGTGGCGCTTGGCGCGCATTTCGCGCAGCTGCTGCAAGTGGATCAATTGCGCGTGGTGCCTGCCGGTTTGCCGTGGCAAAAATCCACGCTCAAGGCCACGCCCGCACAGCGCGCCGAGATGGTGACGCTGGCATTTGCAAAACAACCGTTCCCGGTGGTGGTGGACATGCAGGAAATCGAGCGGGCCGCGCGCGGCCAGCCGACCTACACCATCGACACCCTGTGCGCAGTGCGCGCGGAACTGGGGCCGCAGGCCTCGATAACCTTTCTGATGGGAGCCGACCAGTTGCAGCGGCTCGACACCTGGCACCAATGGCAAGCGCTGTTCGACCACGCCCATATCTGCGTGGCCGCGCGACCAGGTTTTAGTATCGATGGCGCAGGGCTACCAGCCGCCGTCGCCGCGGCGTTTTCCAGTCGACTGGGAACGCCCGACAACATCCGCAACACGCCGCACGGTCTGACGTATCTGGCACAAGACTTCGCGGTGGATATTTCCGCCACTCAGATACGTGCGGCATTACAACGGGGGGACCAGGCAAATTCGCTTATCCCGCCGCTAGTGCTAGACTATATTGAACAACACAATTTATACAGAAGCTAATGGACATCAAAAAATTGCAAGCCCTCGTCGTTGACGCCCTCGAAGACGTCAAGGCACAAGACATCACGGTATTCGATACGACCCACCTGACCAGCCTGTTCGACCGCATTGCTATCGCCTCCGGCACCTCCAACCGCCAGACCAAGGCGCTGGCCGCTTCGGTGCGCGATAAAGTCAAAGCCGCCGGCGGCGACGTGTACGGCATGGAAGGCGAGGACACCGGTGAATGGGTGCTGGTCGACCTGGGCGACATGATCGTCCACATCATGCAAGCACCAATTCGCGCCTACTACCGCCTGGAAGAAATCTGGGGCGACAAGCCAGTGAAACTGGGCGCCGCCAAGCGCAAGGGCACCGTGGAAGCGGAAGAAGCAGCACCGAAAAAAGTCAGCTCGCACCTGGCCGCCGGCAAAAAAGCGGTCGACGCATCGCCTGTGGTCGAGAAGAAGACCCCGGCACGCAAGCCTGCCGCTGCCAAGGCCAGCGCTACCGGCGAGAAGAAAACCGCCAAGCCAGCCGCCGTACCAGCCGGCAAGAAGATCAAGGTCGCCCAGCCAAAAGCCACCGTCGCCGCCGTGAAAGCGTTGAAAGCTACGCCGAAGCCAAAGGCCGCCAAGCCGAAAGCCGAAGAAGCGCCGGCCAAGACCGTCATCAAGCGTATCAAGAAACCGGCAGCGGAATAACGCTGTATGCAGCTGATCATCGCTGCGGTCGGCCACAAAATGCCGGCCTGGATCGAAAACGGCTACGCCGAATACGTCAAGCGCATGCCGCCCGAACTGAAGATCGTGCTCAAGGAAATCAAGCCGGTCGAACGTTCGGGCAGCAAGACTGCGGCCACCGCGATGGCGCTCGAACGTGAGCGCATCGAAGCGGCGTTGCCGAAATCGGTGCGCATCATCGCGCTGGACGAACGCGGCAAGGACCTCACCTCGGTGGGCCTGTCACAGCAGCTCGAAACCTGGCAACAGGACGGCCGCGACACGGCCTTCCTGATCGGCGGCGCCGACGGCCTCGATCCTGCGCTCAAGGCACGGGCCGAGGGCCTGATCCGCATCTCCAGCATGACCCTCCCCCACGGCATGGTGCGCGTGCTGCTGGCCGAGCAGCTGTACCGCGCCTGGACCATCACGCAAAACCATCCCTACCACCGGGTCTGATCATGACAAACAGGTTAGTCGATAAAAAGATCTACCTTGCCTCGAAAAGTCCGCGCCGGCGCGAACTGCTGCGCCAGATCGGTATCGACTTCGAACTGCTGCTGCTGCGCGCCGACGGCCCGCGCGGCGCCGACGTCACCGAAGAAGTGCTGCCCGGCGAAGCGCCGCTAGCTTACGTCGCGCGCGTGGCGCTGGAAAAGGCCGTGTTCGCGCACGGGCTGCTCAAGCGCCGTCATCTCACCCCGCGCCCCGTGCTCACGGCCGACACCACCGTCACCATCGACGGCCAGATCCTCGGCAAGCCTGCCAACGCGCTGGAAGCTGCCGCCATGCTCGAACAGCTGTCGGGCCGTACCCACCAGGTACTGACCTCGATTGCGGTGTGCAGCGCCGGCTTCCAGGAGCAGGTGACGCAGGTATCGGAAGTGCGCTTCGGCGTGCTGACGCCGGAAGCCATTGCCGCCTATTGCGCCAGCCAGGAGCCGTACGACAAGGCCGGCGGCTACGGCATCCAGGGCCCGGCCGCGCAGTTCATCGAACACATTGCCGGCAGCCACTCCGGCATCATGGGTCTGCCCCTGTACGAAACGGCGCAGCTGCTGCGCCAGGCGGGTTTGCCGCTGCCCTAGCGGGCGTAGTGACGTGCGTGTATGATCGTCGTTCAAATAGCCAGCGCAGCCCGCGGAGACACATGAACGAAGACATCCTGATCAACATCACCCCGCAAGAGACCCGTGTCGCCCTGATATTGCAGGGCGCGGTGCAGGAACTGCACATCGAACGCACGCTCACGCGCGGCCTGGCGGGCAATGTCTATTCCGGCAAAGTGGTACGCGTCCTCCCCGGCATGCAGTCGGCCTTCATCGACATCGGCCTCGAACGCGCGGCGTTCCTGCACGTGGCCGACATCTGGGAAGCGCGCCCGCACGATGCCGCCAACAGCTCCACCGCCGGCGCCATCCCCACGCCGATCGAAAAAATCCTGTTCGACGGCCAGGTGCTGACGGTGCAAGTGATCAAGGACCCGATCGGCACCAAGGGCGCGCGCCTGTCCACGCAAATCTCGATTGCCGGCCGCATGCTGGTGTACCTGCCGCAGGATAACCATATCGGCATCTCGCAAAAGATCGAGAAGGAATCCGAGCGCGAAGCGCTGCGCACGCGCCTGCAAAAGCTGCTGCCGGCCGACGAAAAAGGCGGCTACATCGTGCGCACCCAGGCCGAGGACGCGTCCGACGCCGACATCGCCGCCGACGTCGAGTACCTGCGCAAGACCTGGAGCGCGATCACGCACGGCGCGCGCACCCTGCCCGCCACCACGCTGCTGCACCAGGACTTGAGCCTGGCCCAGCGCGTGCTGCGCGACTTCGTCCACGAGCACACCGCCACCATCCAGGTGGACTCGCGCGAAAACCACCTGATGCTGCAGGAATTCGGCCAGGCCTACACGCCCGGCGTGCTGCCGCGCTTGCAGCACTACACGGGCGAGCGCCCGCTGTTCGACCTGTACGGCGTGGAAGAAGAAATCCTGCGCGCGCTGGGCCGCCGCGTGGACCTCAAATCTGGCGGCTACCTGATCGTCGATCAGACCGAGGCGATGACCACTATCGACGTCAACACCGGCGGCTTTGTCGGTGGCCGCAATTTTGCCGACACCATCTTCAAGACCAACCTGGAAGCCGCGCACGCCATCGCCCGCCAGCTACGCCTGCGCAACCTGGGCGGCATCATCATCCTCGACTTCATCGACATGGACAACACCGAGCATCGCGCGGCCGTGCTGTCGGAATTGAAAAAGGCGCTGGCGCGCGACCGCACCAAGGTGTCGGTCTCGAACTTCTCGGCGCTGGGCCTGGTGGAAATGACGCGCAAGCGCACCCGCGAATCGCTGGCCCACATCCTGTGCGAACCGTGCCCGGCCTGCAGCGGCAAAGGCCAAGTCAAAACCTCGCGCACCATCTGCTACGAAATCCTGCGCGAACTGCTGCGCGAAGCGAAGCAGTTCAACCCACGCGAATTCCGCATCCTGGCGTCGCAGGAAGTGGTCGATATGTTCCTGGAAGAGGAATCGCAGCATCTGGCCATGCTGGGCGATTTCATCGGCAAGAAGATTTCGTTGCAGGTGGAGACGGCTTATCACCAGGAGCAGTACGACATTATTTTGATGTAAGACTGAGATTGATATTGCTTCAAATAAATAGAAATTTAGTATATGCTTCAGTGCAACATTTACACACTGAACCTTAAATTTCATATGCACAACGACAATATCGAGTTACTCAGGGAAGAAGCGCAGCGTCTGCTAAAGTTGGAAATTAATGTTTTACAAAAAATGCTCACCGAACAGGGAGTGTTGAGCAGCAGTGACCAAACTGGTTCTTTCTCTATTTCTCATACCGCCAAGAGCGTTGAAGTACTGAACGGCGAGCTGCACAAGCTGGAAAATCTGGAACTGGTATTGGCAGTCGTTGGCACCATGAAGGCCGGTAAATCGACCAGCATCAATGCCATCGTGGGCACGGAAGTTTTGCCGAACCGGAATCGGCCGATGACTGCCATTCCAACGTTGATCGAGCACACGCCAGGCCAGATTGAGCCTGTCCTTGAGTTCACCAATCGCCAACCACTTGAAAATTTGACGGCAGAGTTGCGAAAGGCGCTTGATAATCCAAAGGCAGCATCATTGGCAAAAGATCTCGCACGCGATAAAGATATGGCGGCACTGCTGAACCTTATCTCCGCCGGCGAGACATTCCAGTCACGTTACCTGGGGGCAGAACAGATCTTCGTTTTTCTTAAAAGCCTGAACGATCTGGTACGCCTCAGTGCGGAGCTGAATGTGGCATTCCCGTTCGAATGCTATGACGAAATGCACGAAATTCCATCGATCAAAGTGGAGTTCGCCCACCTGCGTAATGGCCAACATCAAAGCCAGGGCCGCTTGACGCTGCTCGATACACCGGGCCCGAACGAGTCAGGCCAACCGCACTTGCACAAAATGCTCAAGGAGCAACTCAGCAAAGCCTCCGCCGTTCTCGCGGTACTCGATTATTCTCAGTTGAAATCTGAAGCTGACGCCCAGGTACGTGCGGACCTGAAAGATATCAGCAAGCTCGCCGAGGGGCGTCTGTATGCTTTGGTCAACAAGTTCGATCAGCGTGATCGAAACGGCGATTCCGCCGAGGCGATCAAAGCCTTCGTTGCCGATAATTTGATGCATGGCGACATCAGCGTCGACCATGTCTTTCCGGTCTCTTCGAAACAGGCTTATCTTGCGAGTCGTGCACAGCAAGAACTGGCAACGCAAGGTGGAATGCCCGATGATGCGCAGCATCCTTGGGTAGTGGACTTCGGCGAGGAAGCAATCGGCCGCAAATGGAAGAAAGATATCGATGATGTAAAAGTGGTGCAAGAAGCAGCCGCCGAACTATGGAACGACTCCATGTTCCAAGAGCCGATCGACAAGGTTATCCGCTTTGCCCAAGGACGTGCAGCTATTCTGGCACTCGACTCCGCCTCGGTTAAATTGAGCGAGACCGCTGACCAACTGGCGAACTTCTTCAACATCCGCGAGACCGCGCTAGGCAAGAGCGCCAGCGACCTGCAAGTACAGATCGAAGCGTTAAAGCAGGACATCCTGAGCGTGACGCAAAGTGAAGCGCAAGCCAATGGCAAGGCGGAAGAAATGATGGACCACTTGCTGGCCGCTTCCGACGCGCTCCTGCGACAAGTTCGCGAAGATGTCGACAAGGAAATCAACGATATCTTCGAAGCGCGCAAACAGGACGAAAAAGCTCAGCACGAGCAAGAAGCGGAGGGCGATCAGTCCGCTGTGAGCTTGTTTGGCCTGGCCTTTCAACGCCTCTTAGGCGGGAAAAATAAGAGCCCGCGCACGGATATCCCTCATTTCGACTATGACGAACCCGTGATGACATTCTCCAACCAGGATGACGCACGGCTCAAGCTGACTGCCGTACAGCAAGCCCTCAACGGTATTGTTAAAAAGGGCGAGGAGTCGATGCAGGCAAGCATGGCAGCATCTCTTCGTAACTTCGAAGAAAATTTCCAGACCAAAGTACTGCAATCGGCAAGTGCCATTTTGGACAGCATGTCCAAGCGCCTGCAAGGAGAAGGCTTCGAACTACATATCGAAGTTCCAAGTGCCCAGTTACTGTCGTTGCCGCAAGATGGTGCGCAGTTGATGGAAAGTTTGATTAACGCGAGAACAGAAAGCCATACGCGCAGCCGCCGCTCGTCCGGCGCATGGGGCACCGTCTGCGGCTGGTTCAATAGCGACGACTGGGGCTGGGAGACTTATACCGTGAACGTCGATACGTTCACCATCGATGCGCGCCAGATCAAAGTGGCAGTGAGCACGGACATCGCAAAGGTCTTTAACGGGTTAAACCAGGCCGTCGATGCCAGCATCCGCCTGCCATTGAAGGAGAGGATCGACGACTTCTTCGCCCAGTTCAAGACCAAGGTCGAATACATTCGCGGCGACCTGCTGCAAGGCGTGCAGGATATCAACCGCAGCAAGGATGAACAGCACGATTTGCTGCTGCGCCTGCAAGCGCTGAGACGCCATGTGCCCGCGATCCGTACCGATTGCCATGAACTGAAGACGGACGTAAAACGCAATTTGACCGACGGGACGACGGTGCAGGCATGATTCAGGCATCCCCATCTGCGTGGCAAGACGATCCGCTCAGTTCCATGCTGAGCGCCCTGCCTGAAAAATTCATCGTCGATTTTGCCAACGGTATCGACGTGGTCCGCGACCATAACGCGCTGCAGCGTCAGCGGGAAAACAGCATGTATATGCGCCTGTTCGACGGTATCACCGGACAGGGACAGAAGCGCCAGAATGCCATCAACGCCAGCCTGGCCGATGGACTCGATGGCGCGCTGACCTGGTTGACCGAACTGACCGGCTCTCTTTCTCGCAGCAACCGTACGATAGAATTGGTGCAAGCCAAGGTCGCTACGCTGCAGGGTAATCTGACCGCAGTAGCTCATTACTCGGCAGATACCAGGGAACAGCTCGCCCGGTTGACCCAGGATCTGACCAGAAAAATCGACTCACTGGCTCACGATGTTGCAAGACTGGACCTGTTACAGCGTGCCGAGTTACAGCGGGACTTAGTCTTGAGTAAATGGAAGGCCGGACGTTTTTCCATGTTGCCCATTGCCGGTCGTTGCTATGCAACGCTGGAAGAACTACGCTGGGGCGACTTCGGTCATTTTTATCGGCAAACGACACCTGCGCGCCGCGCAGAACATCTGGAACTTTTGGAAAATCTGGTGGTCGCGCAATTGGTGGCCGATGCAAATATCTACAGCAGCCAACGTCAGGATAGCCGTCTCTGGCTGGCAATTGCACCTGCCGGTGACTACGCCGGCATGCAACCGGCATTGGCCTATCTTGGCGATTGGGCGCAACCGGAGCAGTCCCCGTTCGTCTATTCAGCAGTCAATCTGCCACAAACCTTGCCACCGAATATGCCACGCCTATGTTCTCCTGTTCGGCTAAGCCATGCGATGCTGGAAGAAGTGCTAGTGAGAGAAACACAATGACGCATACTTCCCGCCCCCCATCGCGACGCACGGGACTGGTTCTCTCAGGCGGCGGTGCCAAGGGCGCCTACCAGGTAGGCATACTGAAATCGCTGGTCGAAAATAATATCCAGGTGGATGCGGTTGCCGGTGCCAGTATCGGCGCCCTCAACGCTGCGGTGCTGGCATCGGCACCGACGTTGAAGGAAGGCACGGCACGGCTCGAGGAATTGTGGCTCAGTTTGGCAGCAAGTCCGCCGCTGAAGCACAATCTGCCAGGCTACCTTCACCTTGTGTTGAACGCAGGAATGACCATGGCATCCGGTCCGTTCTCCAATTTGCTGGCGCGCACAACAACCTCGGCCGGCCTTGCCCTGGCAAGTATTCACCAGCATCGCCCGGGATTGCTGTCGCAAGACCCTTTACAAGCGTTGATGGGCAAATATTTTGTGCAAGAGAATATTGCCAAAGGACTGCCGTTGTATGTCTCGGTCTTCAAGAGCCATGGCGCATTTCGTGATATCGCCGATGCGACACTCGCGGAGATTGGAATTCGCGACACTGCACCATCCGAATTCATCCATATTCAGGCACTGCCTGCAGACGAACAACAGAAGGTCCTGCTCGCCTCCTCCGCGCTGCCGGTATTGTTCGCCGCAGAGAATATCGACAAACAGCAGTACACCGATGGAGGTTTGGGTGGCTGGCAGAAGTCACAGGGCAACACTCCCATCACTCCGTTGCTACAAGCAGGCATCACTGACATCATCGTTACCCACTTGTCCGATGCAAGCCTTTGGAGCCGACATGACTTCCCTCAGGCCACAGTGCTAGAGATCAGACCGCATACGTCAATGGCGCGCGACGGCGGGGCAAGTGATCTGCTGGGATTCGATGCAGAGAAAATCACTTCCTGGATACAGCAAGGCTATAACGACACGCAGACCACGGTGCATCGACTTGCCGAGATCAACACTGCTCGGACAAGTCTGCGCATGTCGGAGCAACGCATCGAAGCACAGCTGCAAACTTTTCCCGTGCTCGATAAGGAGATGGCTGCCGCGATGGCACGTATCAACAAGCCATGATCATAATGGCTCCCGCCAGATTGGTGCGACAGCGTCGCACCATTTAGACTGCGTATGACATCATGACTCCGAATTGGATGATGCTACGACATTTCACCAACCGCTGGTAACAAAGCCGTCACATTGCCCCGGTATGCTCACGCGTTTTCCCAACGGAGCTCCCATGCACTCGACGCGCCAGCGCCCTACCGGTTTTCCACGCCACCTGCCTTTGCTTACCCTGCCACTGCTGCTGGCCGCCTGCGGCGGTGGTGATGCGAACCTGGATACGACGCCCACCCGCGCCATGACCGTGGTGGCCGCTACCGGCAAGGCCATGGCTGGTGCCGCTGTGACGGTGCAGGATGCGGCCAAGGCCACGGTCGGTAGCGGCACCACCGATGCCAATGGCAAACTGGTGCTGAACCTGCCGGCCAGCGCTGCCGCGCCGTTCCTGTTGACGGTCACGCCGACCTCGGGCAGCGCCCAGTACGCGGTCACAGTCAAGGAGACCGCCGTCAATGTCACGCCGCTGACGTCGGTGCTGGCGATGCAACTGCTGGGCACCACGCCGGCAGCGACCAGCGCCAGCCAGTTGGCAGCCGTCGATGGTACAAAAATCGCCACCGCGCAAACCCAGTTGTCCACCGCGCTGGCCGATGCCATGCGCGCCATGGGCGTGTCCGCCACCTACGATTTCGTCAACGGCCCGCTGGTGCCCGGCAGCAGTACCGATGCCGCCGACAAGCTGCTCGACCAGCTGGCGGTCAAGGTCAGCGGTACCGATATCGACATCGTCAACACCAGCGGCGCCATCCTGGCGCAGAGCACCGGCGGCAGCGTGCCGCGTGCCACCGGCACGGCGCTGTTGACCGCGCCTGCCACCCCGACCGCGCGCCAGCGGCAACTGATGGCGATGGTGCCCGGCACGACCGCCGCGCCGGTGTTCATCGAAGTGGCGCTCGACGAATTGCTGCCTACTCAACCGGCAGTGGGCTACGACCAGATCTATTACAAGCTCGGCCGTTATAGCGCCGAAGATCTGATCATGGACAAGACCAACAAGCCGAAGAAGTTTGCCGAACTGTGCGAAGCCAACGGCCAGGACGACGTGGTGACCAAGACCGCCAACGTCACCGGCGCCACGCTGATCAAGCCACCCGCCACGTTCGCCTGCAAGTCGCCGGTGGGCACCAAGCCGGGCGACATGAAGACGGTGGTAGTCGGCCCCGGCGGCAGGCTGTACCTGACCGACGGCCACCATACCTTCAGCGCGTTCTGGGATGCCGATGGCGGCGTCAATCACAAGCTGAAAGTGTGGGTCAAGCTGACCGACAATTTGAGCAAGCTGAACGAAGTCGATTTCTGGGCCCAGATGAAGTCGAGCAAAAAAGTGTGGCTCAAGGACGGCGCCAACCGCGCCATCGTCACTGGCCAGCTGCCGCAGCAAATCGGCCTGGCGTCGCTGGCGAACGATCCGTACCGCGCGCTGGTGTACTTCACCCGTGACGCTGGCTATATCGTGCCCGACGCCAGCACCGAGTTCCTCGAGTTTTACTGGGGCGACTGGCTGCGCAGCAAGATCGACCTGGCCGGCTACGATCTGACCAGCAGCACCAGCTACTCGTCGGCCATCCTCAAGGCCTCGCAGGCGATGGTGGCGTTGCAGGCGACCGACGTGGTCAGCGGTGGCAATACGGCCGCGTCGCTGGGCTGGTCCGGCAAGCTCGACACCAAGGCGCTGGACGACCTGGTCACGCCGACCGGCAAGCTGACCTATTCGATCGCTTACAAGAAGACGCTGGTCAAGTAACGCACCATAGCGCTGTAGACGTTTCGGCAGCGCTTGCTGAGCATGGTCTCCGCCGGGGTATCAGCGTCCCGGCGGCGCCATCATCGACTGGTTGCTTTTCATGAGCGTGTCGAGCAGGTTGCGTACCGCTTCCGGCGAGCGGCTTTGCATCATGTCGAGCTGGGCCAGGTTGATGCGGGCGCGCGGGTAATTGGCCTGCGCTGCCTGGGTCAGCCAGCGGCGCGCGGCCGCCAGGTCTTTCGGTACTTCGCGGCCTTCGTAGTACATCTCGCCCAGCTCGTTTTGCGCCACCGGGAATCCGAGCGTGGCCGCTTGCTGGAACCACTGGCGTGCGCGCTTGCTGCAGGCGATGCGTGCGGCGCCGCCCTGGCAGGCCTGTTCGATGCGTCCCAGGGTGGTGATGGCCACCACGTTGCCCTTGGCGGCGCGGCGCTTGAGTTCGGCCACTTCCTCGGCGCCGGACTGGCCGACGCGTTGCTGCAGTTGCCAGTCGAGCTCGGTCCAACCGCGTTCGTCGAGGTGGCGATACCAGGCCGCGTCGCCTTCGCTGCCCAGCGCGCCGGGTTTGTCGCCGGAACGGTAGCGGCCCGCAGGCTTTGCTGCACCGGCAACGGCGCCGGTCTTGTCTGGCGCCATCGGTGCGCCATAGCGCAGCCCCGGCGGCGGCCGGAAATAGGCGTCGCCCACCAGCGACGATTCCACCCACGGCTGCTGGTCTTCCAGCGTGCGCCGCCGTACCTGGTCGGCCAGGGTGCGGAACAGTTCGGTTACCGGCAGTCCCGGCTGGCCGATCAGGCCGGCCAGCGTTTCGGTATAGATACTGTTCTTGCGGCCTGTACCATCTTCCGCCAGTTGGCCCGGCGCGGTCGAATAGGCCACCAGGGTGCCGCGCGGCGCCACCGCCGGACCCAGGCCGAGGTTGCCGATGGCGCGCATGCGCACGGCCGGCATCGGCTGGAACGGGTTGTTGCGGCAGGCGTCGAGGATCACCATGTTGACCGCCGACGGCGCCAGCGCCAGCCGCTCGTGCAGGGCCGACAGCGGATACGCCTTGAGCGCCACCCCGGCTTCGCTGGTGGGCGACATATCGGTCGGGATCAGGTAATTGACACCATTGATCTGCATGCCGTGGCCGGCGTAATACACCACCGCCGTGGCGCCGGCCGTCAGGCCGGTGGCGAACTGGCGCACCGTGTCGTACAGCGCGCTGCGGCCCAGGTCCTTGGCCAACGTCACGCGAAAGCCGGCGCGGCGCAAGGCGCCGGCGATCAGGTCGGCGTCGGCACGGGTGTTGGGCAGCAAGCCGTTGTTGTAGGCGCCGTTGCCGATCACCAGCGCCTGCCGTTCGGGCGGGGCCGATACCGGTTCGGCGGCGCGCACGACAGGCAAGCCTGGCCACGCGGCCGCCACCAGCAGCGCCAGCAAGGTGCGGCGCTGAGGTCTCATCGGCGCACCAGCAGCACGTCTTCCACCAGCGGCGAGGCGGCCAGGCGGGCCCGCACCGGTTCGGCGCTGCCCGGCTCGTCGAGGGCGATCCACAGTTCTCCCGACACCGACGGCCCCCACACGATGTGGCAACGGTTTTGCACCAGCAGCTCGGCCAGGTCGGCAAAGCGGGCGTCGCGCCGCACCACCAGCTTGAGGTCGGCGGCGCGCGCCGGCTGCGCGGCCGTGCCGCGATAGCTGACCGTGGGCGTTTGCTGGTCGAGGCGATAGACATTCCAGCCCATTTGCACCGCGATCAGCGCCACCCCCAGCGCGCCGACGGGCGCCCAGCGCGCGGCAGCCAGTCCCTGCCACCAGCGCTGCCACCAGGCCGGCGCCGGCGGACGGCTGGCCTCCAGGCGCGCGGCCAGCGCCTCGTAGCCGGCCAGCGGCGCGCGTTCGGCCTCGCGCTGGCGCGCGGCGGCGGTCACGGCCTGCAGGAATTGCAGTTCCTGGCGGCCGTTGGCGTCATGCGCCAGCCATGCCTCCACCTCCTGGCGCCGGGCCGGATCGAGCGTGCGGTTCAGGTAAAACGGCAGCAGCTCGCGCAGGCGCAGGCGGTCGTCGTCGGTGTAGTCAGCCACGGTTGCCTCCCAGGTAGTCAGGGCCGAAGGCCCGGGCCAGGCAGTCGCGTATACGCTGGCGCGCGTGGAACAGGCGCGACTTGAGCGTGCCCTCCGGCACTTCCATGTCGCGGCTGGCCTCGGCCAGTCCCTCCTCTTCCACGGCAGTACGGTAGATCGCTTCGCGCTGGCTGGCGGGCAGCTTGTCGATGCACAGCAGGATCGCCTGTGTGGCTTCGTCCTGCTCGATCCCGGTCAGCACGTTCCAGTCGAGGTTGCCGTGTTTGTCGGCGATCGCGGCGGTCAGTTCTTCCGTTTCCAGTTCGGTGGCCATGTCGCGCTGCCATTGCCGGATGCGGTTGCTGGCGATGCCGCACAGCCAGGTGGAAAACTCCGACAGGCCGTTATAGGCGGCCGGCTTGCTAAAAGCGATAAACAGACTATCCATCGTGATTTCCTCCGCGCTCATGTCGCTCCAGACCCGGTAGCGCACATAGGCAAACAATTGCGGCTGATACACGCTGTACAGCCTTCTCGATGCTTGATCGTCGCGGTCGGCGATCCGGTTCAATAAATTTCTGACTTCCGCGCGCGGCAGATTATGCATAAAGAGGCGTGTTTAAAACAGCTGAAAAAATTGCGAAAAATAATGTGAACCGAATCGGCAAACGCTGCGATAGAGCTGGAAAGGACGCCAAAAACGTGCCTCAGGATTTTACGCTGCTATGCGGCATATTTTCCACTTGACAATATTATTATTTGCATTTTAGAAATATTAATTGTAAGATTCAGGTGTATTTTATACAATTTCTTTAGGGAATGGTAATCAAATGACGATTTGCACGAATTGCCAGACCATTAATGCTGCACATGCGAAATTTTGCAAAGGGTGCGGCACCGGTCTGACGCCAGCTTTGAGCGGCCCCCAGTGCGAGTGCGGCGCGCCGCTTGCTCCTGCGGCCAAATTCTGCCGCAACTGCGGCAAACCGGCTGCGCTTCCAGTCGCAGTAGCGGTGGCTGTACCTCTGTCCGAGCCGATTCCCGAGGCGGTGGCGGTGATTGATCCGTTGCCTGAGCCAGTGCTGGAGTCCGTTCCTGTGATTGAGCCTCTGCTTGAGCCAGTACAGGTTCCTGAGCTCGTAGCTGAGCGTGAGCCTGCGCCGGTTGTCGAGCATGAGCCAGTGGCTGAGCCTGCGCCGGCACCCGAGCCAGTGCCGATGTTCATGCCTGAGCCAGAACCGTTGAAAGCTCCGGTGGAGGAACCTGCTACGGCCCCTGTACCCGAGTTGGTGCAAGCGCCTGTGCTGGAGAATGCGCCTGAACCGATGCCTGCGCCGCTATCCATGCCCGTGCCTGAACCATTGACAGCTCCGGTGCAGGAACTTGCCCCGGCCCCCGAGCTGCGCCAAGCGCCTGTGCTGGAAACCAAGCCTGAGCCTGAACCGATTCCTGCGCCGGTACCAGAGCCGGTGCCAACGCTCTTGTCCGAGCCTGAAGTATTGACGCCTCCGGTGGAGGAAACCGCTCCGGCCCCGGCAACCGAGCCTGTGCCTGTGCCGGAACTGGTGACCGAACCGGAAACGCTGGCGCAACCTGAGCCATTGCCTGATCCGGTCCTTGTCCCGGCATCGACGATCGCCACGCCCGAAGCGCCGCCTTCATCGCCACCGTGGTCTGCGCCTGTTTCAACCGAGCCGCCGGCCCGCAAGTGGGTGCTGATCGCTGCTGCCGCGACTGCGGTCGTTGCGCTCGTCGGCGGTGGCGCCTACTTCTGGCAGTCGTCCAAATCCGCAGCGCCGGTACCAGCGCCGCTGACAGAGGCGGCAGGCGCACCGGCGGCTGGCGATCAGGTGGCTGGAGCAACGGCATCCGAAGCACCGGCAACGCCGGCGGTCGATACAGCGCCAGCAGCCACCGCGCCAGCAGTGATCCCGCCTGAGGCACCTGCAACTGCAACTGCTCCGGTTCTTGCTTCTGCTTCTGCTTCTGCTCCGGTTCCGGCTACGGCTGCGGCTGCGGCTACGTCTCCTACCCCGGCAAAGTCTCCCGCACCGGCCCCGGCAGCAACGCAAGCACCTACCGCAGCACCAGCGCCGGCAGCAACCCCGGCACCGAAAGCGACACCAGCGAGCCCCAAAGCCACGCCACTGGTCGCAGCCCCGCGCGTGGACCGCGCACCGGCGGCGCCGGCAAGCAACCCGCTCAGCGGCAAGGTCAGCGCCATGCTCGACAAGGCGGAAAACTTCATCGCGCTGCGCCAGTTCGACAAGGCCATCGCCACCGCCGAAGCCGCGCTCGATCTCGATCCCGCCAGCGGCGCCGCCAGGGCTACGCTGGCCAAAGCCAAGACCAAGCAATCCGAAGCATTGAAATCCGGCAGTTCCATCGAATAATCGCGAAAGGTCATACCATGAAAAAAACTACCCTTGCCGCCAGCGCCTGCCTGATTGCCGCGCTGACCGGTTGCGCCGCGCCCAACGGTCCCGGCGGTCCTGGCGGCGGTAACCAGCCAACCTCCGACAACAACACTACTGCCATCCGCTGCGGCTCGATGGCGCTCGGTGGCGCCGTGCTGGGTGGCCTGCTCGGCGGCAAAAAAGGCGCGCTCAAGGGCGCGGCCGTGGGCCTGGCCGCGTGCGCCGTGGTCGAAGTGGTCAGTCGCCAGACCAGCTCGTCCGCCGACGTGGAAAAGACTTACCGTACCGCCAACCGCAACGCCTTGCCGCCGAAAGCCAAGATCGTCGCCTACACCACCGCCGTCACGCCGCAAGGCGTGGCCCGCACCATGGAACCGATCAAGGTGCAATCGACGATCCGCGCCGTGTCCGGCACCGGCGAGCCGGTGCGTGAAGTGAAGGAGGTGCTGATCGCCTACGGTCCGGACGGCGAAGAGTTCAAGCGCGGCGAAAAAATCGTCAACGACAAGGGCGGTAGCGGCGAGTTCGACAACAGCTTTACGTTGCGTCTGCCAGAAGGCGCGCCCGAAGGCGTGTACAAGCTGCGCACCCAGTTGTACCTGAACGGCGCCATGGCCAGCACCAACGAAGGCGCATTGCAAGTCTTCAGAGGCGGCAAGGTCGCACTGCTGCCACGCGACGGCGCCATCGTGACGCTGGCGTCCCGCTGAACAAACCCAACTTCCATTCAAGAAACTCAATAACGAGGAGTATGTCCATGTCTGCTGTTCCAGTCTTTTGCGGTGCCTGCGGTAAATCCGCCGCTCCCGAATCGCGCTTTTGCGAAGATTGCGGCACGCCGCTGAAAACCGCCGCTGCCGTGACGCCCGATCTGACCAGCGCCGCAGCGCCGGTCATCCCGCTGCCGACGCCAGCCCCGGCCCCTGTCCCGGCAGCAGCGACAGCCCCCACAACGGCACCTGCCCCCGCAGCCACCACCGCGCGCGGCGTGGTCTTGCGCGACACCAATGCCGGCCCCGGCCTGGTGGTCGTGGATGGCCGCCAGTTGACGTTCACGCTCGAACAGCATTGGCGCAGCCCGACCAGCGCGCCGACGGTCAACACCCAGGTCGATGTCGCGCTCGACGCAAGCGGTCAGGTACTGGCGGTAACGCCGGTGCCGGAGTCGGTGCTGGCCAAGGAAAAGCTGGACAAGATGAAGGACGGCATGAACGACCTGAAGGACGAGTACCTGCCGAAACTGATGGTGCGCGTAGACCAGGTCGGCAAACCGCTGCTGATCGCAGTCGCCCTGCTGGCCATCGCCTGGATCTGGCTGCCGGCCGTGTCCATCAACATCAGCGCCAGCATCGTGCAAAACCTGACGATGTTCGACCTGCTGCGCCTGGCCAATGTCAGCTCCAGCCTCGAAGGCATGATGCAAGGCGGTACCGGTAGCAGCGGCCTGTACGGCTTTCTGTGCGTGGTCGCCATGATTGCCCCGCTGGCCCACGTGTTCGTGGCCGACAAGCGTGCGGCGTTCGGCCTGTTCGCGCCGCTGGCCTTCCTGGTGCTGACCGGGCTGGGCATCTACCTGAAAATCCGCAACCTGACCAGCGCCGCCAGCGAAAGCATGCGTGGCTTCGGCGGCAGCCAGATGGGCGACTTTGCCGGCGCCATGATGAAACAGGCGCTGGCCGCCTTCTCGGTCGGCTACGGCAGCTACATCGCCCTGATCGTGGCGCTGTACCTGGCCTGGCGCGGCGTCCAGAAAGTTCTGGCAGCACGCTGATCGACACGACCACAACAACTATTTTGACCTTCCACACCAAGGAACTTTCATGAACCGCATTCTTCGTAACGCTACCCTGATCCTCTGCAACACCGCCCTGCTGGCCGGCCTGGCCGCCTGCAGCAAACCGGCCGACACCGCCGCGCCGGCAGCCGACGCCTCGGCACCGAAGCCCAGCCTGCAAGACCTGCAAAACCCGAAAGCGGTGCAACAGGCCGTGGCCAGCACCCTGCCGCAAGGCGACAAGGCCACCCCGCTGACCAGCTACCGCAAGATCGACAGCGGCCACCAGGTGATGTTCCTCTACTACGGCATGTCGAGCCTGCCGGTGCCGTACGAAGACGTGGCGCAGATTTACTCGGCCGAGTACAGCCGCACCAGCGACGGCTTCCAGCGCAAGGACATCCTGAAAGCGCTGCAACCGCGCATCGACCAGGAAATCGAACGCGCCAAGGCCGGCCGCTACGTCATCCTCGAAAGCCGCGACGGCGCGCTGCTGGAACGCTACAACTTCGAGAAGAAAACCTTCACCATCAAGGACATGACCAGCAACGACCGCTACACCTACTTCCACGACAACAGCCAGTACACGCTGGGCCAGAGCAACGCCACCGATTTCGCCAACCTGCCGGTGCCGGACGAAACCAAGGCCCGCGCCATCGAGGGTTACCTGAGCAAGTACGCCCAGCTGCGCATGGAAGTCTACGGTTTTGCGCAAGATGCCGATCCGAGCAACCGCCGCGTCAAGCTGCAGGTGATGAAAGTACGCCTGTATAGCCCAAGCAACGAACTGCTCGCCGAGATCTAAACTCCGCCAGCCGCCGGCCCCCTGCTGCATGCGCGGGGAGCCGGCGGCGCCAACCACGTCACTGGTTCTACCTATGTTCAAGTCCTACCGCGCGCTGTACGCGCTTCCTGTCGTTGCCGCGCTGCTGCTCAGCGCCTGTGCGGTCAACCGCCAGGGCAACAACTTCAAATTCGGCATCGACGTCGACGAGCTGACCGCCTCCACGCTGCAGGAATTCCAGCTGGGCACGGCGCGTGGCGTCCTGCGCCGCACCCAGCAGAACCAGGTGCAAATCAAACTCTACGACCGCATGAAACTGATCGACCTGGGCCAGCTGTCCACGGTGCGCATCGGCGACGCGGTACGGTTTCCCGCGCACGACCTGATCCTGGTCCACGTGCCGACCGCCCACTGCCCCTACGCCTACCGGCTGTACCAGCTGAGCGGCTATGAAGTCGGCATGTGGAACATCAACGATATTGCCGGCCGCTGCAGCATGCCGCTGTCCTTCAGCGCCGACGCCCAGAGCTGGGTGGCGCAGCAGCAGTCGGTACCCAACCCGGTGGCCTGGGCCTGGTCGAACGGCCAGCTGGTGAGCGGACCGCTGCCGCGCGCACCGGGCGCCGACAATGCCACTGCCAACCTGCCGCGCAATGGCGTTGGCACCATCGAAGGCAGCTTCCAGCGCGGCGACGCGGCGTCTGGCGCCGCTGCGCCGGGGGCAGCGAGGTCGGACGCCGTTGTGTCCGGCGCAGGCATGTCGGGTACCGCAGCACCGGACGTCGGTACGCCGGGCAGCGCCACGCAGGGCGTCGCTACGTCAGGGGGTGCGACACCGGGCTCAGCAACAACAGGCGCTACCGGACCGGCGGCGAACACCCGGCCGGCAGCAGGCATGCGCTTTGAAACGGCCGATGGCGCCACCAGCCGCGCCAGCACAGGCAGCACAGCGCCACGCGACAGCGCCGCATCGGCAGCGGGATCGGCGTCGGCAGCGGCATCAGCCTCGGCGCCTGCACCGGGAACAGCATCGGCGCCGGCCCGTGCCGCCTCGACGCCCACGCCGCGCGCCAGCGTGCCGGCTGGCACGCTCAAACGCGTGGACAGCGGCAGCTATGCGCGTCTGCCCGACGCCAGCAGCGCCACGGTAGTGCCGCCCACCCGCATCATTTTGCGCAACAGTAACGGCGAAGGCGCCACGCAATGATGAAGACCGACGCGCCGCGCCGGCGTTTTGCGTTGTTCGGCCCGCAGCCACGCGCGCCGTGGGTCTGGATCATGGCGCTGGTCACCGGCGTCTACCTGCTGGTGGAGTGCGGCTTCAACTCGCGCCTGCTCGACGTGGTGGGTGGCATGCCCGACCAGGAGGCAGTCGAAGCCATCGAGGAAATCGGCCGCAGCCTGTCCGGGATCGCACTGGCGCTGATGTTCTGGCCGTGGGTGCTCAAGCGGGCCGCCGACAAGCGCTGGAATTACTTCCTCACCGCGCTGGCACTGCTGGTGCTGACCATTGTCGTCGCCACGGCGGTGTATCGCGGCGAACAGAAACTGGTGGACGGCATCGTCGAACGCTCCAGCGCCGAGCAGCGCTTCCTGGCGACCAACCTCGTGGCCTTGCAAGGCGCCCTGGTGAGCAACAAGGTGCTGCTTGACGAACTGCCGCTCACACCCGAACAGCTGCGCGCGCCGGACGGCAAGAGCTTCCTGGCCGTGTTCCCGCTGCTGGCGCTGTCCACTCACGAACTCGACCAGGTACTGCAGGCGCAAAAGCCGCTGATCCTGCGCGCCATGGCCGACCAGCTGCACGGCGGCGAGAGCGCCAGCTACAACCATTTTCTGACGTCGCGCGAAACGCTGATCGAGACCTATAACGATCACTATGTGCCGGCGTCGAACGCGTACCAGGACAGCCTGGGCGGCATCGGCGCGCGCCAGGACAAGGCCTGGAACGATTACCTGGCGCGCCTGCGCAAGCGCGGCGTCGATCCCGACAACGTGCCGCCCGCCTACTGGTCCGATATCCGCAAGGACGTGCGCAAGCGCGGCGTCAATGTGGCCAAGGACTGGGACCCGGGCGACCGCGCCGGCTTCGAACGCGCGGTGGGTCTATCGGTGCGCAGCGAGTCGGACAAGCGCTTCCGCGAGGGCGTGGCCAAGCATCTCGATGGCAATAGCCTGCCGCCGGGACTGGGCATGGGCGCCTTCTTCAGCCATGCCGTGGTGCAGGCCAAGTGGCGCAAGAGCCTGCATTACAAGAACAGCAGCTTCGCGCTGCCGGTCGAGCTGCCGCCACAGGCGCAGGCGCCGCACGTCTTCAACCGCACCGTTTACCAGCGCGTGCTCGACGACGATGTGCGCGCCACGCTGCCGCAATATACGGCGCCGGTGGCCACCTTTGCCGATGGCGGCAAGAACAGCGACCTGGGGCGCGAAAGCCTGCGCGCGCTGGCCGTGCCACCGATCGCGCTGGGCTTTTCCATCGTCGGCGCGCTGATCCACCTGGTCAAGCTGACGCTGTTCGTGATCCAGCTCGCCTGCGCCTGGGGATTCCTGAGCGGCATCGTCAAGGGCTTCTGCGTGCCGGCGCTGGCGCTGTTGCTGCTGGCGGTGTTCCACTTCATTCCTACCAGCGAGATCACGCGCCAGCCGCTGTACGACTATTTCGAACAGCGCGGCGCCGGTCTCGGTGCAACCGAACCCAACTGGCAAGGCCGCACCGCCATGTACTTCACCCGCGCCGTGATCCACGCCCAGGTACCGGCCTACCCCTTGTTCGAGGCGATACGCCTGAACCTGCTGGGCGGCTACGAATTCGGCTACGAAAGCCATCAAAAGACAGGAAAATCCGATGCAAACAAATAACTCCATGCGCCCGCTGCTGCGGGCCGCCGCGCTGCTGGCTACGCTGATGACAGGGCAGGCAAACGCCGGCGCCCTGCCCGATGTGCAGAACGTGATGCAACTGGAACCGGAGGGCTATGTCCCTCTCAACAAGATCACCACGCCGCTGCTGTACCCGGTCCACACCGGCAAGCCTTACAACACCAAGTTCCTGCTCAGCATAGGCCGCGAGAACCTGCCGCCCGACCTGCGCAAGTTGCAGCCCGACCTCGAGGACATCAACGAGTTCCGCGTCCACGCCCTGCTGCAACAGTTCGAGCCATACCTGAACGGACGCATGGAAGCGTTGCGCAACGCCAAGGGCTACCTGGTGCCGTTGCAGGCCAAGCTGGGCGAATACGATTTCCAGCGGCGCCGGTTTCCGCTGTCGCTGAACATGATGGTGACCAAGCCGAAGTCGCCCGACAGCTACCACTGCGCCGGCGCCTACGACGAATTCCGCCACACCAGGCTGAGCGCCTGCGTGTCGGCCACCAACTGGAACAACCAGAACAAGGCGTTCCAGTTCCTGGCCATCGACGACATGCAACAGGCCGAACACATCAAGCGCCAGCTGCTCAACAAGCAGGCCGGGTTTTACTTCCTGATGCAAAACGACGGCCGTTTCCGCGTTGTCGATAACGCCAAGATGAAATACGGCGGCTTCATGGAACCAACGCTGGCCTCGGGCGTGCTGCCGGCGCGCGTGATCGGCCTGCTGCTGGTCGATCACACCAACAGCGCCATCATCCTGGCGGGGGAGATGACGCCTTGATGCGCTGATGCGTTGACTTCCTGACGCGCGGCTGCGGCCAAGGCTATGGCTATTGCTATTGCTATGACTGCGCCACGATTATTGCGGGGACTGCGCCTGCGATGCGGGTAGCGGCAAGGCATCGAGTACCAGGCCGGTGGCCTGCAACTGTTGCGCGGCCTGCACCGCGTCGCCCTGCCCTGCCGACAGCAGGTAGGCGCCCTGGGCATCGGGACCGTGGACGATACTCAAGCCCAGCCGGTGCAACGCCAGCCGTATCGCGCCCGCGCTGGCGCGGTCGTCGAACACCACCTTCAGTTGCGCCGTTGCAGCGGCGCCAGCAGTCGCCCCCGCCTGCCCGCGATAGCGCGCGGCCTCCACGTCCGGCGCGCCCACCTGCGCCAGCCGCCAGCTCTGCACCGACACCCCGGCTACAAGCACCGCCATCACCCCATAGGCCAGGCCGCCCGGCAGCGGACGGCGCCACCATGCTTGCACGCGCGCCAGCAAGCTCCGCGCCGCTCGTTGCGTTGCCGGCTGGGTTGCCGGCGCTTGCTGCGTTGCCGGCTGGGTTGCCGGCGCTTGCCGCGTTGCCGGCTGGGTTTCAGGAGGCATTGCTGACTGCGTTGCCGGCTGGGTTGCTGACTGCGTTACCGGTGGCGCTGATTGCTGCGCGACAGGCGACGCTAACGGCTCTATAGCAGGCACCACCGTCGGCTGCGCTGCCGATGACACGGCAGGCTGCGATGCGGCCTGCGGTAGTGCGGTTTGCTGCGGCGCGGGTGCTTCGCCGTCAGCCAGCGCCGCCAGCACCTGGTCGAACGACACCAGCGGCGGCGCCGCCAGTTGCCGCTCGGATTCGGCGGCGCGCGCTTCCGTCACCAGCAGGCGCTCCTGCTCGAAGCGCGCGCGCCAGTGCGGATGGCGGGCCATCATGGCGTCCATCCACGCCGCCTCCTCGGCGCTGGTCTTGCCGCACGCGTGCAGAAAGCACAAGGCGTCGAACTGTTGTTGGTCATCCTGCATGGTTGCCGCCCTTCTTGCCAGGTTGCAGACGTGCGCGCACGCAGTCGTCGAGTTTCTGCTTGCCGCGCCGGATCCAGCCGCGCACCCGTTCGAGGTTGATCTGTTCGCCGGGCGGCGCTTGTGCCGCCAGGATCTCGGTCATCTGCGCGTGGCTCAGATCTTCGTCCAGGCATAGCTGCATCGCCAGCCGGAAATTGGGGCCGTCGCGCTCGGGCAGCTCGTCGATGCACCGCGCCAGCACGCGCCGCAAGGCCGCGCTGTCGGCCTGCTCGTCGGGCAGCGGCAGTTCGCATGCGGTATCGGGCGGCGGCTCGTCCGGCCACGGCGCCATCCAGCGCTCGCGGTAGTCCTGGCGCAACTGGTCGATCGCGCACTGCGAGGTGATCAGCTTGGCCCAGGTGATGACGCCGGCCTTGCTGCTGTCGTAGGTCGAGGCACTGCGAAAGATCTTGATCCAGGCTTCCTGCACCGCGCGCGCGGCCAGCTCCTCGTTGTAGTTGACGACGTGCAGCGCCAGCGCTTCGAGCTTGCCTTGCAGGCGCTGGTACAACCGTTGCTGGGCCTGGCGCTGTTGCTGCGCACTGCCCTCGGGCTGCCAGAAACTGCGCAGCAGCAGCGCCAGATCGTCGTCGTGCTGATTCATGAACAAGGGGCCGCATGGCCGTAACCGGAAGCCGGCCATGCTACCGCATTTTTGACAACATTAACATTCCATACGGAAATTTTTATGATGTTGCATGGCCCTCTTATTTGCGGCCTGCGGCCAGTGCCGCCTGCAGGCCGGCATCGCTCCATGCCAGCGGCCGGGTGGTGCCGGTTTCACCGCCGGAGAGCGTGATGCTGTTGTTCGCGAAAGTGGCGTTCAGTGCCTGCAAGGCGCCCAGGCGCACGATCATCAGGTGCCCCTGGTCGGGACGGTCGGCGCCTGCTTCGTGCATCGGGCTCATCACGGTGACTTGCCAGGTGCTGGTGCCGTTGCTGACGGTGTACACCAGGTTGTTGCTGGTGCGCTCGGGCTGGCCATTGCGGAACACCACCGTGGTGCTGGTAGAGCCGGCATTGCTGATGGTGTAGTCGCTGGCCTGGCCGGCGCGGATACGCAGCCCGGTGGCGGTAAAGGAGAAGCGGTCGCCGCTCTCGCTGCTTACCACGTCGCCGGTGATCTCGCCGTCGGTGATCGTGTATTCGAGCGCGCCGGTGTCGGCGCTTACCACCCGCACCGACGGCGACCGGATCGCGGCCGACACCTGGCTGCGATCGGTGTTGCTCACCAGTTGAGAAATGCTGTTGCGGCCGCTATAGACCTGGTACGGGAAGGCGCGCGTGTGGCACTGCTCGAGGGTGCTGACGCCGGCAACGGCGTCGTACGCCACCGTGCCGCCCAGGCCGCAACTGCCGGTGCCGCCGGCAGCCATTTGCAGCATGTTGACGGAAGCGAGCATCTGGTACGACATCCAGGCGGCAGTAAAGCCGGCCAGGTCCTGTTCGCTGGCGGTGGGCGGTGTCGTCGGCGTGGTCACGGGCGGGGTAACCGGTTGCGTGACCGGGGGGATCTGCGGATTGTCGGCGACGGCATCGGCATCGCCGCCCCCGCCGCAGGCCGACAGGGCCAGGCACAGCAACAGGGTGGCCAGGGTGGTAACGCGGGCAGACGACAGGTGATGGATGACGCGCATGGAAAGCTCCTCGAAAAATTCAACGTTTGGTCCGCAGCACAGGCGGTGTTTTTCCTATTCGCTGGCGTGCGCCAAAAGTGGACAAACTTTTTGAATTTTTTTTTGCCGAGCCCGTTGCCGGCCATTTCAGCTTGCAATCAAGGTTTACGCAACAAAGACGGGACTATTTGAACGGAAGTCGTACACGCAAAAATCGTTGTGATAGTGTTGATGTCGCAAATATAACGAGAAGGAGACGAAATGTACCAAACTCGACTTGCCCGCCGCTGGACGCCCCTGGCGCTCAGTCTTTCCCTGATCTTCACCGGCGCGTCCGCCCTGGCCGCCGAGCAGCCCCCACCCGCCCCCGCCCCCAGTCCCGCCATCGGCGACAACTGGACCTACCAGTACACCGACGCCCGCAACGGCGTCAAAGGCAATATCAGCCGCCTCGAAGTGTCGGCCATCGACACCACCGGCGTGCACGTGGACATCCACCGCCCCGGCGGTACCGCCCCCATCGGCAAACAATTATTCAGCGCAGACATGAACCCGATCGACCGCGGCAGCATGCACTTCGCACCGTCGTTCGCGCGCTACGCCTTCCCGCTCACGCCGGGCAAGGAGTGGAACAGCGAGGCCGTGGCCGACAACACCAAGCTCGGCAAGCAGTGGCGCTACGCCATCAAGGGCAAGGTGGTGGACTGGGAAAAAGTGCGAGTGCCGGCCGGCGAGTTCCACGCGCTCAAGGTGATCGTGGAAGCCGAGTATCGCGGCAAGGACACCGGCCCCAACAGCGGCAACGGCAACCTGGTGGAAACGGTGTGGTTCGTCCCCGAACTCAACAACTTCGTCAAGCTCGACTACCGCGACACCGACTGGCAAGGCCGCACCGTCAACCGCGACGGCTGGGAGCTGGTATCGTACGGCCACAAGGCAGCCGCACCAGCCACACCGATGCCCCCGGCCGCACCCGCCACGCCGTCAGAACCTGCCCCGCTGGCAACACCGCCAGTCGCCAGCGCCACCCGCTGACCAGCTGCTACGCAGAGGCCGTTGCTTGGCGTTACCTCTGCGCGTCTTCCGTAGCCTATAGTTTGCCGCAGCCTTTGAGCGCCTGATAAAGCCTCCAGGGCAAGGCGCAGCGACGAAGACAGTACGCCAGTACGGCGAGGAGCTGTAACGCGGCGCTGGCGGTTTTATCAGCGTTACCGCGAGATGCGCATGATGGCGGAGGCCAGTTTTGAGAAACAGGGCGTCAAATCACTGGTGGTAGCCGCGTAGCAGTACAGACCGACAGGCTTGGCCGCGTTGAAGCAGCGCGCCGGGGCGTCGGTCGAATTGGCCATGCATTTAAGAGTGTCCTCGCCCTTTTCGCCATCGACGCCGGTGCCCGACTTGAGCGCCGAACCGAGCCCCAGCGTAAACACGTAAATCCCCTCGTCCTGCGACTTTTTCGCCATCGCTTCGACCAGGTTGCGGGCGGCGCGGTTGACGTTGGTGAAGGTGACGGCATTGGTGACCTTGCGCGGTGAGTCGGTGACGACCGCAAACTCGCGCAGGTTCGGATCGTTGGGCTTGCTCTCCAGGTTGTGGCCGTTGTACCAATCGGGCAAGGCGCTGGCCTTATCGTCGATGTCGTAGTAGTAGCGGCCATAACGGTCGTAGCCGTAAGCGTAATTCGGGTTGCAGCGCTGGTCGGTCAGCACGCTGGCCTGCACATCGGTGCGGTACAAGCCGCCCGGGGTGCCGGAGCTGTCGTCGTCGGTGGTGATCACGCCGGCCTTGGTGCAGTCGCTCGGGGTTTTCCAGGTCAGGTAACTGGCGAACGAGTTCGGCGCGCCGTCCGAGAAGAACACGATCACGCGCAGGTTGGAGCGGTTGTTGTTCGACGTGGGCACGCTGTTGAGCTGCTGGCGCGCCCAGTACATGCCTTCCGGCGACGCGGTCGAGCCGCTGAAGTCGAAGTCGTTGATGTGCTTGATCATCGAGGTGCGGTCGAAACCGCGCGCCACCGGGCGGATCGGATCATCGACCACCGCGCCGTACGAAAAATGGATCAGCCCCACGCGGTCCTGGTCGGCGTTGAACTGGTTGAGGAAGGTCTTGGCCGAGGCGATCACGTTGCTGCCCTGGTAGTACAGCGAGCCCGAGGTATCGAGCACCACGGCCATGTCCAGGTCCTTGCGCACCGCCTGCGAGGCCACAGCCGGTGACAATGGCGATACGCCGATGAAGCCCAGGAACGACAGCGGCATAGTAGCCTTGGCACCAACCGAGATCGTCACCATGCCGTTGTTGAACGCCACGTTGGGCGGGTCGAGCCTGGCGCTTGCGCCCATGTAGTTGGCCGGGAAATTGGCGTTGAAAAAGCGAATCGCGGCCGCCTGCGCATTGGCGCGCTGTTCAGTCTCATTCTTTCCCTGCGATACTGCACGGGCAGCTGCAAGGCTGGCGGCATCGGTGGCGGCGTTGAGCTTGTCTCGCACCATGTAAGTGACGCCCGTATCGACCACCAGTCCGACAACGGCCACCAGCAATCCGATGGCCAACGCCGTCATGACTGTCACGCTGCCTGTTTGTTTGGAATGCCTCGTGTACATATCAAAATACAGTCATTGAATAAAGGTTGGTACCGAAATTCGGCACGGTCAGGCCACCGCCGAGCGAGACATTGCCAAACATGACGTTGAAGCGATAAAAGCTCTCGGCGGCATATACAATCTCACCCTCGAACAAGTTCCCACTCATCAATGAAATGCGCGGCGCATTAGCCAGCGTAGGAATATTGTTACAGGCGCCTGTAGTGGTATTCCAGTTGGAGCAGGTCCACAAACGGCTCGCCGGCGCATAGCCGCTCACCCGGAAGCCAAGCCGGTTGACACTGTCATCCCAGCGATACTGCTCAAGCACCACGGTGCTGATCGCACCCGAACTGTCCTTGTAGCCCATCAGCTTCGTGATGTAGAGCATGCCGCGCCCATTCATATCGAGCGGTGGCGCCGATTGCGCGACCGCGCGCATGATGGCCTGGCTATTGTCGGTCAGCTGCAGCTTGCTGCGCGCCGCCAGATTGGCAGCTTCGCGGCTCAGGTTGATCAAGACGATGTTGGCCTGCAGTCCACGCGCGAAATCGCTGACAACAAAGATCATGAACACCAGCAGCGGCAGTACCAGCGCGAATTCAATTGCGGCAACACCGCGCTGGCGTGGTTGGTAGCGCATCATCAATTCACCCCGGCATAATTTTCGTTAAGCATGGTCACCGCCACCGTAAACCGATACATCCCGTCCTTGAAAAACGGTCTCATCAGCGGTGTCGCCATCGGCCAGGCGCAATCGAGCCGTATCACCAGGATGTCGCCCGCCTGCCCGAACATGGCCGCGTTGTACGACGTACTGTCGGTATAGGTGACATTGTTGGTGGTGATCACCGGCGTTACCTTGCTGAACAAACCCATCGAGGTGGTTTTCATGCGCTCGATAACCGCTTTATAGCGCTGCTGATTGGCACTACTGGGATCGGCGTCGGCAAGTCCGGTAATGGCGTAGCGGCCGCCCTCGCGCACCGCGTACTGCATCGTCAAATTAACGAAAAACATAAAGCTCAACTCGATCAGACCGACCAGCAACAATAGATAGACGGGCAATACGAGCGCCATTTCAACAACGGTCGCCCCACCTTGGCGGCGATGGACAAGCGAGCGCGGACGGAGCTTCCAACGATTTGCTTTCATTTGGTCATTTAAACTGTGTGAGGGCAAGGCAACAAGGGTGTTGCAGCCACATCGGTAAAGGCGCGATCGGTTTGGCGGCCAGGAGACATCGGCAAACAATTGGGTTGCCGATACCGCATTGTAGCCCGACTAAATTATTTCCGATATACATTTAAAGTTTTAAAATTGTAATAAAAATACGTGGTGTAGGAACCGCGACACAAAAATTGTTCATATTTTCATGTTTTTATTTTTATAACTTTTTTGAATAAACGCCATCATCGATAGTATGCCCATGAGTTTTTTTTGTACAATACAACACGCGTAATAGTCGGGAGAAACGGTGGTTGTATCCATCAACACAGCAACAGACAAGGCCGCCGATTCCGGAGCCGATGCTACAAGTGCCACGATGGTGTTCGGGATGCGACTCCTTCTGGCGACCTCCGCATTGCTGACGTTGTTCGTCGCACCAGCAGATCTGGGGTTCAACACCGCCATCGGCGCCACGATCTTTTTTTCCTACGCGCTTCACAGCGCGGTGCTATACCTGGCTGCGCGCCTGCACCGCAATCCTTTTTGGCACGGTCGCACCGTGTATTGGCTCGATCTCGGCTGGTATGCCTTGATGGTCTATTTTAGTGGCGGCAACAATAGCTTTTTCATCCCATTTTTCTTTTTCGTCATCCTGACCACGTCTTTCCAGTGGGGCTTCGACGAGGGTGCCCGTATTTCGCTGGCATCCGCGCTGCTGTTGACGGCAACTGCACTGGCCGTCAATCCGCATACCGATCCAGCCCATTTACTGGTGCGCGCAACGTTCGTGCTGGCGCTGGGCTATATGATTGCGTACTGGGGCGGCATGGGCATCGCCCAGCGCCGACGCCTGGGGCTGTTGCGCCACGTGAGCAGACTGTTCAACCCGCGCTTCGGTGTGGCACAGACCCTGACCTCGTTGCTGGAACAAACCCGCGAGTTCTACCAGGCCAGCAACTGCATTCTGCTGATGCGCGAGGACGAGGAAGCGAATTGGCTGCTGCGCTCGGTCAGCGCGTTACAGACCGGAGGCTCTGCTACCGTGGCGCGCATGTCGTCTGCCGCCGCCGCGCCGCTGCTGGCGTTCCCCCCACTACAAAAGGTCATCTATAACGAACCGCTCCACGCACGTTTGCCCTGGAGTGGCGAGGCCAGCACCCTGAACACCGATAGCGGACGCTGGGAGCCGCTCGATCCGGCCCATTGTGTGCAATTGGCCGACCTGTTCGACGGTCGCGCCTTCATCAGCGCACCCGTTCCGCTGCGCAAAGGCGAGGGTCGAATTTACGTGGTATCGAACCGTCAGCGCTTCGCGCGCAGCGATGCCAGTTTCCTGGCGCAGGTGTTGGGGCAGGCGTTCCCCGTGATCGAAAACATCGCCTTGCTTGATGGCATGGCTACCGATGCCGCTTTTCGCGAACGACAGAAAATCGCGCGCGACCTGCACGACACGACCATCCAGCCCTACATCGGTCTGCGCCACGCACTGACCGCGATGCGTAACAGCGCCAGCGCCGACAATCCGTTGCTGGCCGATCTCGATAAGTTGATCGCCATGAGCAGCGAGGTAATCGTCGACATGCGCGACTTTGCCCGTAATGTGCGAAAGAACGACGGTACCGGCGAGCCGGAACTGATGACAGCGCTACGCCGCCAGGCGCGCCAGATCCGCGAATTCTATGGCATCGACCTGGAACTGCGCCTGATGCCGGACGTGGCCATCAGCGACCGCCTTGCAGCGGAGGTGTTCCAGATCGTCAACGAAGGGATGAGTAATATCCGTAAGCACACCCGTGCGCGAGTCGGTGCGGTTACACTGTCGAGTGTCGATGGCAATTTGCGTATCGACATCGACAACGAAAACCCGGACGGCGCGTGCGCCGATTTCCGGCCCGGATCGATCGCTGAACGGGCGTCCGCGCTGGGTGGGAAAGTCGATATCACGCGCCCGGCCGGCGGCACCCGGGTGCGGGTCAGCATCCCCTTGTAAGTGCTCCGAAAAGGAAGTTCTGTGTCAAACCCCACCGCTCTGCCGATCCGGATCATGCTCGTAGACGATCACGCCACCCTGCTATGGGGACTCAAACGGCTGATCGAGGGTGCTGCGCCCGAGATGGAACTGGTGGCAACCGCCGGCGATCCCGAGCAGGCGCTGGTGGAAGCAACGCGAACCCGGCCTGATATCGTGCTGCTCGACCTCGACCTCGAAGGGCGTAGTTCGCTCGAAATCCTGCCCGACCTGCTGCAAGAGCGTGCCGCGCGCGTGATCATCCTGTCAGGCAACCGCGACGAAGCACTGTTGGGCCAAGCCATGCGCCTCGGTGCGCGCGGCGTAGTCGGCAAGGATGCCGAGGCCGATGTCGTGCTGGCGGCCGTGCGCAAGGTGCACGGCGGCGAAATGTGGATGTCGTCTTCCATGATGACCGCACTGCTGGGGGGGCTGATGCGTCCTGCAGCGCCACCACCCATCAATCCGGAAGCCCACAAAATCGCCATGCTCACCGTCAAGGAGCGCAAGATCGTCCAGGCCGTTGTACACAGCAACGGCGCAGCCAACAAGGATTTGGCACAGCAGCTGTTTATCGCCGAACCCACGTTGCGCAACTACCTGACCTCGATTTATCAGAAACTCGAAGTCGCTAATCGTCTTGAACTGTACGTATACGCCACCAAGAACGATCTAGGTTGATATTTCCCCTCCTGCAGTCCCCTCCGACGTGACAAATGTCATACCTGATTCACCGTTTTGTCACGGTGATTTCAGGAGGTATGTCCGATGTGCAAGGAAAAGTGCCTCCGTATAATTCATTACATCAGCTCAAGTGTTGTTAAGTAGCTGAAGCCCAAACCGGGCAGGCAACATTAACCCACTCAAAGGAAATAACATGAACTCGATCAAAAACTTCATCAAAGACGAATCCGGTGTGACCGCTATCGAATACGCCCTGATCGCCGCACTGATTGGCGTCGTCGCTGCAGTCCTGATGAACACCATCGGCGGCAACGTCAAAGCGTTCTTCCAAAAAGTCGCCAACGGCACCGCAGCTACCCCGACCTAATCGTCGCAGCTGTTGTCAGCAGACACACGCCGGCGAAAAAGCTGGCGTAACTGCGCAGTATTGCAGCATAGTAAAAATGTCCGGCATGGATTGTTCCCGCCGGACATTTTCACATCGGATATCCCTTTTGCGCGGATGCGTTTATGAAATGGTTGCCTTTTATCGTACTGGTTGCCTTGCTGCTATCTGCAGTGTGGCATGACGTGCGTAGCCGCCGGATACCCAACCGGCTGGTGCTTGTCGGCATGGCGCTTGCCGGCGTGCTGCAACTGGTATTGCCAGCTGGAGCAGGACTGTTTATCGAGCCGTTCGGCAGCATCGGCATCTTGTGGTCCGCCGCCGGTTTCGGGCTGGGCCTGGCGCTGCTACTGCCCATGTATGCATTGCGCGCGCTCGGCGCCGGCGATGTCAAGCTGCTGGCCATGATTGGCGCCTTTGTCGGTCCGCGGGCCGTGTGCGGCATTGCAGTGACCGCGCTGGTGGCCGGGGGCGTGCTCGCGGTGGCGGTCGCGCTGCATCAAGGTACGCTGAAACGCATGCTGGCCAATTCCATGCACTTGATCATGAGCAGCGTTTTTGGCGCGCTTGGCGGTCAATCACCAGCCATTGAAGCACCCGCAGCACCAAGCGGCAAGCTGCCTTATGCCATTGCGCTGGCCTGCGGTGCACTGCCTTACCTGGTGGTCGCCGCTGTCCGCGGTGAAAGCCTGTTCGCGTGACCCACCCAATCGCCCCGTCCGCCGACACCGTTGCGCCAGCTTTCGCGCGCGCGCCTCGCGGCGTCGAAGAAACCGGCCTGCCCTTCTTGTTCCTGGTCGAATTGCTGATCAAGGTACTGGCCCGGCGCGGCCAGCTCAAGCTGCCAGAACTGGCCGGCCACCTGAAGCTGGCTGTCAGCGTGATTGACCCGCTGATTGCCTTCATGCGGACAGAAAAACTGTGCGAAGTCACCCGCCGTGGTGGCAGCGGCACCGACGCCGACCTTGCCTACCATTTGACCGAACTAGGCCATGACCGCGCGCGCCAGTGCATGGCGCGCAACGCTTACGCCGGCCCGGCACCGGTCACGCTGGCCGACTACCGGCGCCAAGTGGCCCTACAGAGCGTGTCCGACCTGCATGTCACGCGGGCCGATGTCACGCGCGTGTTCGATGACATCGTGGTCAACCAACAAGTGCTCGATCAGTTGGGTGCGGCGATGAACTCGGGGCGTGCCATTTTCATTCATGGCCTCGCCGGCAGTGGCAAAACCTATCTGGCCGAGCGCCTGCGCAACTTACTTCACGGCGACATCGCGCTGCCTTACGCCATCATGATCGATGGCGAGGTAGTACCGTTCTATGACCCGGTGCAACACCGCATTAGCGACGACAACGGGGCCGTATCATCGGATACGGGCGCGATCGACTCGATCGACAAGCTGCGCAGCATCGACCTGCGCTGGGTACGCGGCGTGCAGCGTCCGGCCACGCTGGCAGGTGGCGAGCTGACGCTGGAGATGCTGGATTTGCGCTTCGATCCGAACACCCGGTTATACCAGGCACCTCCCCATTTGAAAGCGAATAACGGGATGTTCATCATCGACGATCTCGGCCGCCAGCGCTGCTCGCCGCTGGAACTGATGAATCGATGGATCGTGCCCATGGATCGCGGAATCGACTACCTTTCGTTGCATACAGGTCACATTTTCGAGGTTCCGTTTGATGTAGTCGTGGTATTCTCATCGAACTTTCTTCCAGAGCGCCTGTCCGACGGCGCCTTCCTGCGCCGGCTCGGTTACAAGATCGAAGTGCCGCCGCAAACCGGGGCTGAATATGAGCGCGTTTTCCGACAAGTCTGCCAACAATCGGGCCTGGAGTTCGACCCGGATGCCTATCAATACCTGCTGCAGGAAAAGCATGACCGCGAAGCGGTGCCACTGCTGGCATGCTACCCGCGCGACCTGATCCGCCAGGTGTTGGACCTGGCCCGTTACGAAGCAAAACCGCCAGTACTCAATCGCGCCGCACTGGACTGGGCCTGGCACAATTACTTTGCCGGTGCCGCCACGCGCCGCACGGCTGCAGAGCAACATAAACGCATTGCCGGTCCGACCGGCGAGGCCGAAAGGGAACGACGCGACAGCGTTGCGCCGCTTAATCCGATGAAAGCAAACTCATGAGAAACACCCGGGCATTCGTAATGATCGCCGTGGCGCTGGTGTTAGCGCTCGTTGCCGTGGTGGTGGCCGCCCACTGGATTACCGATCAGGGCGCAGCGACCAACAAGAAGGTGGCCGTGGCGCTGATCGACATCCCTCTGGGAGCACGCGTCACACCCGAGATGGTCAACATGGTCGAGTGGCCAAGCAATGCCATGCCGCCTGGCGCCATTTCCGATCCCAAGCAGCTCGACACGCGTGTCACGCGTACTGCCATGGAGCGAGGTGAACCGATCATGGAAAGCAAGCTGGCGCCCCCCGGTACCACTGGCGGCCTCTCGGCAGTAGTGGCGCAGGGCAAGCGCGCCATGACCGTGCGCGTCAACGACGTGGTGGGCGTGGCCGGCTTTGCCCTGCCTGGCAACTTCGTCGACATTCTCGTCAACACCCAGGAGGAGGCCCGCAGCGACACGCGCAATAACCAGATACAAGCGCGCGAACAGGCCATCTCCAAGATTGTGCTGGAGCGCATACTGGTACTGGCCGTGGCCCAGGAATCGAACCGCGACGACACCAAGCCGAAAGTGGTCAACGCCGTGACGCTCGAACTGACGCCGGACCAGGTGGAAAAACTCGACCTGGCGCGCAGCGTGGGCACGCTGTCGCTGGTGCTGCGCAACCAGATCGATCCCAAGACCGCCGACACCGCCGGCGCCACTAAAGAAAGCCTGCTTGACCCCGACGGCGCGCGCGCCGCGCTGCTGGGGCGCAATCGCCCAGCGCCATTGCAGCAGTCGGTTGCCAAGTCGCCTTCCGCCGCGCAAGCACCGGTGCCGCATGCGCCGGCGCCGCGCGGTGACAAGGTTGAGGTCATCAAGGGCCTCGACCGCAGCACCCAGCAATTCTGATGTTTCAACAAAAAACGCTCCGTCACACCTCGCACAAGGATGCCCTGATGACCGTATTTCGCATGACCGCCAAGACGGCCCCCGCCAGCCTGACGGCACTGGCCATGCTGGCCGCACTGGCTTCCATCGCGCCAGCGACGTATGCGCAAGGCAAGGCCAAAGCGGCCACAGCTGCAACGCCGTCCGGCTTGCCTGGTTCGCCAGCCGGCAATGCCAGCAGCGTGCAACTGGCTCCGCAAATCGATCTGGCCGAAGGCAAATCGACCTTGATGCACCTGCCCTACCCGGCGGCCCGGCTGGCGGTCGGCGATGCGCGTGTGGCCGACGTCATCCTGATCAATCCGAGCGAGGTGTACATGCTGGGCAAAGCCACCGGCACCACCAACCTGATCTTGTGGAACAAGGCCAACCAGGCCACCATCATCGACATCAGCGTGGGAATCGACGCCGGACCGCTGCGCCAGCAACTTGCGACCCTGTTTCCGACCGAGCGTGACATCCAGGTCACCGTATCCGGCAACGCACTGATCCTGTCGGGCGCAGTGGCCGACACCATTCGTGCCGGACAGGTCGTCGCAGTGGCCACCGCCTACCTGCAACGCGGCGCGCGGGGCGCCATGAGCCAGGCACCCGCGCCAACCGCGCCGCCTACGTCGAGCGGCAACAGCTTGCCCAATGCCGGTGCAGGCAACGCTGCAGCGCCCCTCACCGCTGTCGATTCCGGCGCCAGCCTGCTGGGCGGCGGCACCGCCGTGGGCAGCGCTGCCAGCCGCGTGGTCAACATGCTGTCGGTGGCGGCGCCGCAGCAGGTGATGCTGGAAGTGAAGATCGCCGAAGTCTCGAAAAGCCTGGTGGACCAGTTGGGCGCGAGCATCGGTGTGGCCGGCACCGCCGGTAACTGGACCTACAGCCTGCTGTCGAATCTGCTGACCGGAAATGCCAGCAAGTTCGATGCGTTCAACGGCAAGAATGGCAACTTCGCTACCCTCGACGCCCAGAAGCGCGACGGCCTGATCAAGATCCTGGCCGAGCCAACCGTGATGGCAATCAGCGGCCAGGAGGCCAGCTTCCTGGCCGGCGGCAAAATCTATATTCCGGTATCGCAAGCGGGCGCCACCGGCTCGACCGTCGTCACGCTCGAGGAAAAGGAATACGGCGTGGCCGTCAAATTCACGCCTACCGTGCTGGAAGGTGGGCGCATCAACCTGCGCGTGGCGCCCGAGGTGTCGGAGATCAACCGCGAGGGCATCGGCATCAGCGCCACCGGTACCAATGCCACGGCCATCCTGCCGGCATTTACCACGCGCCGTGCCAGTACCACGGTGCAGTTGTACGATGGTCAGAGCTTTGCTATCGGCGGCCTGATCAGGAACAATGTCACCACCAGCATCAAGGCCTTCCCTGGCCTCGGTGAAATTCCGATCCTCGGCGCGCTGTTCCGCAGCAGCGATTTCCAGAGCGACCGCACCGAGCTGGTGTTCATTGTCACGCCGCACCTGGCGCAGCCGCTGGCGCCCAATCCGAAGCTGCCGACCGACAGCTATGTCCAACCGAACCGCTTCGACTTTTTCGGCATGGGCAGGCTGGAAGGCCGCGCGCCGGCATCTGCTCCAGCCCCGGCTGCGGCACCGGCAACACCACCGGCCGCCACCGGCTTCGACGTCAAATAGGAGACCGCATGGCCCGCTTATTCTTTTCCGCCACCCTCGGCGCCATGCTGGTGCTGGGCGGCTGTTCCATGTCGCCGCAAGTGGACCGCCAGTTTGGCGACAGCGTGCGCCAGGCCCAAGCGCAACAAACCCTTAATCTACACGCCGGCGACAACCGCTCACCGGTCAACGGCATGGACGGCAAGGCCGCCGAGTCTGTGTATGAAAACTATCAGAAGTCATTCCGTGCACCGGAGGCCCAGAGCAGTTCCTTGGGCGCGGGCTTGAGCACGCGTTAAGCCTACCAAGGAAGCCAATTGAAAATCGCCGTCATTTCCAAGGATGAACGCCACCTGCTGGACCTGGGCCGCCTGCTGCGCGCACGCCCGACCGGCGACGAGGTGGACTTGCTGTCGGGCGGCCTGATCCGGCTGGCCGGCATGGCCGACGAACAGTTGCCCGACGTGCTGATCATCGACCAGCCGTCCATTGCCGATGGCGACCTGATCCAGGTTGAACGCCTCAGCGGCCTGCATCCGACCATGGCCTTCATTGCGCTCACCAGCGAGAGTTCGTCCGATTTTCTGCTGCAGGCGATGCGCGCCGGCGTGCGCGAAGTGCTGCCTGCCCCGGTCACGTCCGCCACGCTGTACCCGGTGCTCGACCGCATCGCCGAAAAGCTGGGCCGGCGCCACCATGCCAGCGGCAAGGTACTGGCATTTATCTCGTGCAAGGGCGGCAGCGGCGCGACTTTTCTCGCCACCAATCTCGGTTATGCACTCGCAGCCAGCGGCGCCAAGCGCGTGGCGCTGATCGACATGAACTTGCAGTTCGGCGATGCGTCGCTGTTCGTCTCCGACCACAAGCCGCTGGCCACCCTGTCGGACGTGGCCAGCCAGATCCACCGGCTCGACCCGTCGTTCCTGGCCTCGAGCATGCTGAGCATTCTGCCCAACTACGGCGTGCTGGCCGCACCGTCCGATCCGGCCCACACCAGCGACGTCAAGCCCGACCATATCGACGCCATCCTCAAGCTGGCGCGCCAGCAGTACGACTTCATCATCCTCGACGTGGGCCGCAGCCTGGACGCAGTGACCATCCGCGCGCTCGATCACGCCGACCTGATTTTCCCGATCCTGCAAACGACCTTGCCGTACATCCGCGACAGCAAGCGCCTGTTGACGGTGTTCCGTTCGCTCGAATACTCGAAAGAGAAAATCCAGCTGATCGTCAACCGCCACGACAAGGGCGGCGAAATCCGTTTGAAAGACCTGGAGGCGGCATTCGACACCGACCAGATGCAGACCATCCCGAACCACTACGACGCTGCCGCCGCCTCGGTCAACCAGGGCGTGCCGGTGATGAAGCTGGCGCCCACCAGCCCTTTGAGTAAAGCGCTGGACGAATTCGCGCGCAGCCTCAGTGGCGAAGCGGCCGCCGTCAAACCGGTCAGCTGGATCGACAAGCTGCGCGGCCGCAAGGATTAAGGATCCACCATGAACACTCCCATTTCTCTGCGCGAGCGGCTTGAAACCGGCACCACCCGCGTGGTGGCCCAGCGCGTGACCGGCATCGACAACCGCGCCTACCAGGACCTCAAGCACCGCCTGCACCAGACCCTGCTCGACCGGGTGGACCTGGAAAGCATCCAGCGCCTGTCGCAGGACCAGATCAAGCTCGAACTGCGCACGCTGGTCGAACGGCTGCTGGAAGAAGAATCGGTGGTCATCAACGACGCCGAACGCAAGAATCTCACGCGCGACATCCAGAACGAGATGCTGGGCTTTGGCCCGCTCGAGCCGCTGCTGGAAGACCCCACCGTGTCCGACATCCTGGTCAACACCCACCGCCAGATTTACGTAGAGCGGCGCGGCAAGCTGGAACTGACCGACGTCACCTTCACCGACAGCGCCCACCTGATGAAGATCATCGACAAGATCGTCTCGCGCGTGGGCCGCCGCATCGACGAATCGAGCCCGATGGTCGATGCGCGCCTGCCCGACGGTTCGCGCGTGAACGCCATCATTCCGCCGCTGGCAATCGACGGCCCGATCGTCTCGATCCGGCGCTTCTCGGCCGACCCGCTGCGCCTCGCTGACCTGGTAGCCTACGGCTCGATGACGGCCGACATGGCCGAAGTGCTGCAGGGCCTGGGCCGCGCCAAGGTCAACATCCTGATCTCGGGCGGTACCGGTTCGGGCAAGACCACCATGCTCAACGTGATCTCCGGCTTCATCGGCCAGACCGAGCGTATCGTCACGGTGGAAGACGCGGCCGAGCTGCAACTGCAACAACCGCACGTGGTACGCCTGGAAACCCGGCCGCCGAATATCGAGGGCAAGGGCGAAGTCACGCAGCGCGCGCTGGTGCGCAATGCGCTGCGGATGCGCCCTGACCGCATCATCCTCGGCGAGGTGCGCGGCGCCGAAGCGCTCGACATGCTGGGCGCGATGAACACCGGCCACGAAGGCTCGATGGCGACCATCCACGCCAACACCCCGCGCGACGCCCTCACGCGCCTGGAAAACATGATCAGCATGGCTGCCGCCAACCTGCCCACCAAGGCCATGCGCCAGCAGATCAGCTCTGCCGTGGGCGTGGTGGTGCAGGTCTCGCGCCTGCCCGACGGCAAGCGCAAGGTGATGTCGATCCAGGAAGTGACCGGCATGGAGGGCGAGATGATCACCATGCAGGAGATCTTCAGCTACAAGCAGACTGGCCTCGGCGACGACGGCACCGTGCACGGCCACCACAGCCCCAGCGGCATCCGGCCGCGCTTCATCGACCGCCTGCGCAATTTCGGCGTCACGGTGTCGAACACCGTGTTCGAACCGAGCTAAGGGCCAGCATGGATTACCGTTTGATCGTCTTTGGTCTGTGCGTGTTCGGCGCCGTGGCGCTGCTGGTGTGGGGCATTTACAGCAGCGTGCACAACGTCAAGGGCGAGCAGGCCAAGCGCGTGGCGCGGCGCCTGCGCAATGCTATTGGTGACGACGGTGCCGAGCTGGCCGTTTCGATCACCAAGGATCGGATGCTCAGCCAGGATCCGGAGATTCACCGCCTGTTGTTGCGCGTGCCGGGCATGCACGTGCTCGACCAGTTGCTGCTGCAATCGGGTCGCTCCTGGACCGCCGCCCGGCTGCTCATGATAATCGGCCTGTCGGCCCTGGCCGGGGTGGTGATTGCCATGGCTTTGGGCCTGCCGTGGAGCGGTTGGCTGGTGATGGGCGTGTGCGGCGCCCTGATTCCCTGGTGGTACCTCAATCGCGCCAAGGCGAGCCGCATCACCCGCATCGAACTGCTGTTGCCCGACGCACTGGACATGATGAGCCGTGCCATGAAAGCCGGCCATGCATTCCCTACCGCCCTCAAGATGGTGGCCGATGAAATGCCGATGCCATTGTCGGCTGAATTTCGTGCAGTGTTCGATGAAGTCAACTTTGGCATCGCGATGCCGGATGCGCTGATGGGCATGGCCCAGCGCGTGCCCAGCGCCGACCTGCGCTATTTCGTGGTGGCCGTGCTGATACAGCGCGAGACGGGCGGCAACCTGACCGAGTTGCTGGCATCAATCAGCGCGATCATCCGCGACCGTCTGCGTCTGCTGGCGCAAGTGCGCGTGATGTCGGCCGAGGGCAGGATGTCCGCCTGGGTACTGGGCTCGCTCCCCTTTGCGGTAGGCGGCATGATGTTCGCATTCAATCGCGACTTCCTCAATATCCTGTTCATCGATCCACAAGGCCAGCGCATGCTGATGGGCGCGGCAGGCTTGATGGTGGTCGGTTTCCTCGTGATCCGCAAGGTCACTAAAATCCGGATCTGAATATGAAACTGGTCCAGTTGATCTTTTTGATCGTAATTTTCATCATCGTGTTTGGCGGCGCCCTGGTGGCCGTCAGATTGTTTACCAATACCGCCGTGCGGGACCGGCTCGACGCCCTCACGGAACAACCGGAAACCCGGTTCGACCGCAGTCTCTGGTTGCAGCAACTGGTGAACCTGGCCTCGCCGCTGGCCAAGCTATCGGTGCCAGCCGAGGGCTGGGAAACGTCCGCCGTGCGCCGACGTTTCATCAACGCCGGTTGGCGCACCCCGGCCGCACCCGGGCTTTTCTATGCCGCCAAGACCGGGCTGGCGGTGGTGCTGCCCTTGCTGGTGCTGCTATACCTGAGCAGCACCTCCAGCCTGGCCGACAACACGACCAGGCTCGCCTACCTGCTGACGGCCGCCTCCATCGGCTATTACGTGCCGGGCCTCCTGCTCAACCACGTAATCAAACGGCGCCAGCGCGATATTTTCGAAACCTTCCCGGATGCGCTAGACCTGATGACGGTATGCGTGGAAGCGGGTCTGGCAATGGATGCGGCGCTGGCGCGCGTCGCGCAAGAGATTGGCCTCAAGAGCCTGGTGCTGGCCGAAGAGCTGCAATTGGTAACGCTTGAGTTACGGGCCGGCAGTGCCAAGGAAAAAGCGCTGCGCAACCTGTCGCTGCGTACCGGCGTGGAAGATGTCGATTCGCTGGTCACCATGCTGATCCAGGCTGACCGCTTCGGTACCAGTGTTGCCGATTCGCTGCGGGTGCAATCAGAAATGTTGCGTACCAAGCGCCGCCAGCGTGCCGAGGAACAGGCTGCCAAGATCGCACTCAAGCTGCTGTTCCCGCTGATCTTCTTCATCTTCCCGAGCCTGCTGGTGGTCATGTTGGGACCAGCGATACTGCAGCTGTATCAGGGCATTTCGAGCGTTTCCCAATGAGCAGAAAGCCGATCATGCGTCCGCTGGCATTTGCGTCGAAAACCATGTCCGCCCTGTGCGCGTTGGCCCTGCTGCAAGCCTGCGGTACCACACCACCGCCGGCGCTGGTGACCACGCCGCTGCTGCGCATCAGCGACGGCGATGGCGATCATCCCCGCTACGCCTACCGGCTCGGCCGCGCGTATGAACAGCAGGGCGACCTGGCCCGCGCCGACGCCGCCTATGCGCGCTCGCTGGCACTGGACCCGGACCAGTTCGACGCCCGCAACGCCCGTGCAGTGCTGCTGGCGAAACAGGGCCGCCTGGGCGAAGCGGCCGACCTGCTGCAGCAACTGTCCAGGGATTTCCCGACCCGGGCGCAGCCGCTGGGCAATCTCGGCTATCTCCTGCATTTGCAGGGAAACGATGCGCAAGCGGCTGCCACGCTGCGCGCGGCGCTGGCGCTGGACCCGGACTACGGTCCTGCCCGCGCCAATCTCTCGCTGCTGGGCGGCGGCAAGCTCGATACCCCTGCCGTCCTGCCAGTGGCTGCGGCGACGGTGACGCTGCAGCCGTTCGCCTTGACGACCGCGCCAACGCCGCAGTTGTCGCTGGTGCGCGTGGGACCCAATGAATTGCGTTTGCAAGCTGTGGCCAAAGTCGCCGCAGTGTCCATAGCATCGGCAACCGATAGCCACGCCAACACGCCCGAGTGCCTGCATATCATTAACGGCAACGGTATGCCGGGCGGCGCCGCCAGAATGCGCGACATGCTGCGCCAACGCGGTTTTGCCGCCGCCAGTTCTGTGCTTGGCAACCAGCGCGGCTACACCCAGGCGCGCACGGTGATCGAGTATGTGCCTGGCCAGCAACAACGCGCCAGCGCGCTGCGTACCGCGCTGGGCGGCCCCGCAACACTGGTACCGGTCGCCACCCTGCCGCGCCAGGTCACTTTGCGACTGGTGCTGGGCCAGGACCAGCACAACATCAATCCGAATTTGCTGGCGCGCCAAGAGCGCCCTGCCACCGCTTTCAACCAGGAGTCTCCATGAACCGAACCACCTCCTCCCGGTACCATACCGGCCACCTGCTCCAGCTCTTCCTGGCCGCCATCCTGGCGATGCTGCTGGCCGCCTGCGGCGGCGGCGGTGGTAACAGCGCCAGCGGCTGCGTGACGATTGACCCCAGCCGCGATCCGAACCTGCCCGGCTGCAGTACCGGCACCGGCGCCACCGCGCCCCGTATGACGGTCGCACTGACCGACAGCGCCAACGCCCCCATCACGACCATCAGCAACGACCGCCCGGGCAACCTGGTTGCGGTGTTCCGCAACGGCGCCAATGCGGCCGTCGCCGACACCGTGGTAACGTTTACCACAACCGACGCCACCGGTGTGTTTGTGCCAGCCGCCGGCACGGCAGTTACCGACGCCACCGGCACCGCGCGCGTGGGTCTGCCGGTGGGCACCACCGCTGGCGCGTTCACGGCCACGGCCAGTGCCAGCGTCGACGGCAAGACCGCTACCGCCAGCGTCAACTACACGGTCGATTATTCGGCCGTGACGCTGGGCGCCCTGTCGATCGCCCCCACCAGCCTGGCAGCCGGCGGCACCGCGGGTGTGCAAGTGACTGTCTTGAGCGGCACCACCCCGTATGCCCCACCGCTGGCAGTCACGTTCAGTTCGCCGTGCGTGACGGCCGGCAGGGCCCGTCTGATCACGCCGGTGACCACCGTGAATGGCGTGGCCAGCAGTTCGTACACCGATCTGGGGTGCGGCACTACCGACATCGTCACCGCCACCGCAGTGGTCAGCGGCGCCACTGTCACCCGCAGCGCCAACCTGACGGTGAATGCCGCCAGTGCTGGCCAACTGACGTTCGTGTCGGCACTGCCGCAAAACATTGCGCTGCGGGGCACCGGAGGCGCCGGGCGCCAGGAAACCGCCACCGTTACCTTCAAGGTGCTCAACGCCGTCGGCCAGCCGCTGGCCGGCCAGGTCGTCAACTTCGCGCTCAACACCGTCGTCGGCGGTTTGACAGTGAGCCCTGCCAGCGCCACCACCGGCAGCGACGGCACGGTATCGACAGTGGTCACTTCGGGCAATATCAACACCCCGGTGCGGGTGTCGGCCACGTTGCCAGGCAATGGCATCAGTACCGTCTCCGACCAATTGGTGGTGTCGACCGGTGTGCCGGAGCAGGCCAGCTTCTCGCTCAGCGCGGTGATTCGCAACGTCGAGGGCGGTTCATTCAACGGTTGCCCGGCGCCGAACGGCACCACGCTGGCCGCGCGCCTGGCCGACCGCTTCCACAATCCGGCGCCGGACGGCACTGCCGTCAGCTTCACGGCCGAAGGCGGCACCGTCGATGCTTCGTGCCTGACCGGCGAGACCACCACCACGCTCACCGACGGTACCGTGATCAAGCAGAAGGGCACGCCAGGCGAATGCACGGTGCGCTTCTGCGCCGCCAGCCCGCGTCCGGCCGACGGCCGCGTGACGGTGCTGGCCTATGCGCTGGGAGAAGAAAGTTTTGTCGATGCCAACGGCAACAACCGCTTTGATGCCGGCGAAACATTCACTGACTTGGGCGACCCCTTCCGAAACGACCGCGCCGTCACCGACGCCAACGCCAGCGGCAACGACGACGCTTTCACCACAGGCAATGCAGCACGGGTGTCCGGCGAGTCATTTATCGATACCAACGGCAATGGCGTCTGGGATGCGGCCGGCAACGGCATCTACAATGGCGTGCTGCGGGCGTCCGGCGTGGGCAGCGGCGATACCGTGCACCTGCGCCAGTCAATGGTGATGGTGCTGTCGAACAGTACCGCCAACGTCACGCTGCTCGGCCAGGCCGTCGGCGGCGCGCCCACCGTCGGTACGCTGGCGTTGAGCCAGTGCATCAGCGGCACGCCATTTGTCAACGACACCCGCACGTTCCGTTTCGCCATCCGCGACAACAATCCAACCGTGTTCGCCACCAACCGCCTGGCCGCGCATCCGAACGACAGCAACTGGCTGTTCGACCTGCCGGGCAACCCTCTGCCTGCCGGTACCAGGATCAACTTCAGCGTGTCCAACGGCATCTTGCTGTCCGCTGCCGATGTCGTGGTGGCCAACACCATACAGCCGGATTCGAGTGGCTGGATCTACCGGGTGCAACTGGCAAGCGACGCAGTCCAGAACGCTACCGGTTGCCTTAACCCGATCAACAGCGGCGCGCTGAACATCACCGTCACCACCCCAAGCGGTGTGGTCAGCAGCTTCTCCTACCCGGTCACCGACTGACGGGGCGCGGTCAGGCACAGGCCGGCCAGCATGAACAACATCAGCGCATAAAACACGCTGCTGTGGATGGTCCAGAAAATCACTTCGGTCAAGCCAAAGCCGAAGTAGCAGACCACCAGCAACATGCCGGCCAGCGCCGGCGCCGTGACGTCGCGGCGCTGTGCCCTGCCACGGTGCAACTGACGGCGGAAGAACAGGAACGGCAGCAGCAGCGTGCCGGTCCAGGCCAGCAATCCGACCACGCCGCCGAACACGGTGGCGTGCAGCGCGTCGTTGTGGAAGTGGTCGAATTCGAGCACGTATGGCGGCGCTTCGCCACGGGCCACCATCGCCTGCTTGGCGCGGTCCACCGCCGCCACGCTGCGGCCCAGCCACGGGTGCTCGGCGATCAGCTCGGTGGCGGTGTGCCACAGCTCGAGCCGCACGCCCATATTGGTAAACGTGTTACCACCTGCGAAATATTGCTCGACATCGGCCACGCCCTGCATGGCCCGTTCGCGCGCCCCCGTTTGCGGCACCAGGAACGACAGCGCCAGCAGCACCGGCACCAGCAGCGCTGCGCCCTTGCGGTAGCGGCCACCCAGCACATTGCCATAGCGCAGCAGCAATATCACCGCCAGGATCGCGGCTACCCAGCCGCCACGGGTACCGGTCGCGACCGAGCCGACCAGGCCCGCCAGCGCGCCCAGCACGGGCCACAGCACGGCGCGGCCGTGGAAGTCGCGCGAGGCCGCCAGGCACATCAAACCCATGCACAACGAAATATCGCCGAACGTAATCGCATTGATCAAGCCGCCGGGGCGGTCCATGCCCAGCACCCAGCGCTGGTAGCTGATGAACACCGCGCCAGCGACGGCGCCGGCGATTAGCCCCCACCACAGGAAGCGGCGCGACGGGCGCCACACCAGCACCACCAGCAGCGCAGCGGCAGCGGCCAGCGAACGCACCGGGCGCTCGAGGTCGCGCAGCCGCACCTCGGGGTCGAATACGTAGTATCCGAGGGCCAGCAACAGGGGAAAAGCAAAGGCCAGCAGCAGCGGCGCAACCTCGCGTATGTGCGGTGCGGCAACAGTACGAACGGCGCGCCAGCTGGCGATCGCCACCAGCAAGTAGACCAGGCTGAACAAGCCGGTGCCGCCGCGTGCGATCAAAAACAGGAATGGTGGCGCAAACAACAGGCTGTTGAAAAAGACAGTGCTGACAGGCTTTTGCGATAAGGTATTATGCATCATTCTTCTTGTGGTTCTTTCCGCGAGAGATCACCCTGCCCGCCTCCATTCATGCAACAAACAATCAATATTTCAGTCGTCATTGCGACCTACAATCGCCCGGATGCACTGCGCGCAGTCATCGAGGCATTCTTTCTCCAGGACGAGAAAAATTTCGAGCTCATTGTCGCCGATGACGGCTCGACCGACAACACGCGTGCCTGCGTGGCGGAGCTGCAAGCGCGCTCGCCGGTCCCGCTGCGGCACATCTGGCAAGAGGACATCGGCTTCCGCCTGGCGCGGGTGCGCAACCTCGGTATCGCGGCAGCCAAAGGTGACTATCTGATCTTCCTCGACGGCGACTGCATCCCGCAAAGCAGCTTTATCAGCCAGCATCGGCGGTTGGCCGAGCAAGGCTGCATGGTAACCGGCAGTCGCATTTTGCTCAGCGAAGCGCTGACTGCGCAGGTGCTCGCGGGCGCGATTCACCCGTTGCAACTGTCGCCGTGGGGCCAATTGAAGCTGCGTTTGAATGGCGGGCTGAACAAATTGTTACAACTTTGGTGGCATTTTCCAGACGTCAAACGCACATCGGACCGCTTTACCTGGCGCCGCATCAAGGGTTGCAATATGGCGGCGTGGCGCAGCGACATCGAACGCATCAACGGTTTCGACGAAAGTTTTACCGGCTGGGGCCACGAGGATGCCGATATCGTGCTGCGCCTGTTTAACGCCGGCATCCTGCGCAAGGATGGCGCGTTTGCCACCGAAGTGCTGCACCTGTGGCACCGCGAAGCCGTGCGCGACCAGGCCAGCAGCAACAAGGCCCGGGTGGAAGCGCGCATGCTCGATAAAACCGTGCGCGCCACGGTGGGGTTGGCGCAATGAACGCCCCCCTCAGATTGAGCATCGTGGTGCCTGCCTACAATGTGCAGGACTTTATCGTTGAAACGCTCGATTGCATCCTGCCGCAGATGCGCGACGGCCACGAACTGGTGCTGATCGACGACGGCTCCACCGACGCCACCATCGAGCGCGCGCGCGGTGTGTTTGCCGCGTGGCCGCAATGCGCGGCGCGCATCGTGCAGCAGACCAATGCCGGTGTGGCCGACGCCCGCAACAACGGCGTGGCGCAGGCGCGTGGCGACTACATCCTGTTCGTCGATAGCGACGACCTGTTGCAGCCGGGTGCGCTGGACGGCATCGACGCTGCCATCGCCCAGTATGCGCCGGACGTGATCGCCACCGATTTCTGCATCTGGTACCCGGGCCGTACCGCCAAGCCGCTCGAATACCATCACCTGGGCTATCCCCCCAACGTGGTGGTGGAAGGCCCCGAAGCGATCCTGTCCAAGTATTTTGCCGACCGCCACATGTATGTGTGGTGCAAGATCATCCGGCGCGACATTTACCTGCAACTGGGGCTGCCGCTGTTCCCGTCGGGCCGGCTGTTCGAGGACATGGCCATCGTGCCGCGCCTGCTGGCCGCCTGCCGCACGCTGGTGTACGTGCCGCTGGTGCTGCTGCATTACCGCCAGCACCCGGTCAGCATCACGCGCGTGATCACGCCGCAGTGGTGTACCGATTTCGTGCTGGCGCTGGCCTCGGCCAGGCCATACCTGGAAAGTGCCGGCGCGACCGACAGCGCGGCCATGCGCGCCGAGTTCGATGGCGCCGCGACCCTGTTCTACCTGTGTGCGATCAAGACCTCGTTCCAGTTGCCGGCCTCGGCCAAGCCGGACCAGGTGCGCGCCGACGTGCGCAAGATTTACCTCGGCAGCCTGTTCGGTACGGTGGAAAAAACGCTGCACAACCTGGAAGCTGGCCAGCTGGCGTCGGTCACGCTGCGCAACGGCCGCCGCTGTGCGCGCCAGGTGCGCCAGGCGCTGGCCGACAGCACCGTGTTCAAGTGGCGCCAGACCATCAACCGCGCCTACAAAACCTGGCAAATGGCCAGGCAACAACGCCTTAGCAAAACCAACTGACCATGTCCGCCCCGTTTTCCATCAGCATCATCGTTCCCGCCTATAACGCTGCCGGTTTCATCGACGAATGCCTGGCCCACATCGTGCCGCAAATGGGGCCGGCCCACGAACTGATCGTCATCGACGACGGTTCGCGCGACGACACCGCCGCCCGCGTGCAGGCGCAGGCCGCCGCTGCGCCGCAGTGCGCGCTGCGCCTGATCCGGCAAGCCAACCAGGGCCTGGCACAAGTGCGCAACGTGGGGCTGCAGGAGGCGCGCGGCGACTACATCCTGTTCATCGACAGCGACGATCTGCTGCAACCGGGCATCCTGGCCCGGCTCGACGCGGTGATTGCCAGCCATCATCCCGACGCCATCGCGCTGGACTTTTCCATGTGGCACCCGGACCGGCCCGACAAGAACCGCGCCGTGCGCATGGGCTACACGCCCGACACGCTGATCACCGATGCCGACACCATCCTCGACGTGTTCTTTGCCGACCGACACCTGTACGCGTGGGCGCGCGTGATCCGGCGTGAAATTTATGCGAGCTTCGAGCAGCCGCTGTATCCCGCCAACCGCCTGTTCGAGGACGTGGCCGTCACGCCGCGCCTGCTGGCGCGCTGCCGCTCGCTGTATTACCTGCCGCAACAGTTGCTGGCCTATCGCCAGCACCCGGTCAGCATCACCAAGTCGGTCAGCGCCGACTATTGCCGCGATTTTACGGCCGCCCTGGGGCTGACCAAGCCGGCACTCGAGCAAGCCGGCGTCAGCGCCGGCGTGCGCGACCACTTCGATACCGTGGTCAGCTATTTCTATATCGGTGCGGTAAAGAACTCCTACCAGTTGCCAGCAGCGACCGGGCGCGTGGTACGGCGCGAGCTGAAAGAGATTTACCGGGCCACGCTGTTCGGTACACCCGACAACGTGCTGGACAAGATGGAACAAGGCAGCCTGCGCTCGACCAACCGCCGCGACGACCTGCGCGCAGCGCGCCAGGTCCGGCAGGCATTGGCCAACAGCCTGGTGTTCCGCTTCAAGCAGACGCTGAGCCGCAAGGTCAAACTATGGCAGCGCCAGGCGCGGGTACGGGCACTGCGGAAAGCATAATTTCCTTACTGCACCTGGACTTTAAGCGGACGCGCCGGGTAGGAAAAATCCGCTACCATGAGTTTTTCGCCCAAGGAGGTACCCCATGCGTGTAGATATTTATTACCGAGACGAAGCAGAAGGCAAGCACACCTACCTGGCTGTACCGGAAGGAAAAACCATTCCGGAAGAAGCGACCAGCACCGACTGGCATGTGGAAGCCGAGAAGGTCGAGGTCGATGACGACAACGGCGACCTGTCCCGTTACCATATCGCCGATCCGCTCGCGCAGATCGGCTCGAAAGGTTACGCCATCACCAGCGTGACCGCGCAACTGTAAGTCCTCGCCCAACCTGCTGCGCGGCCAGTTACCGCCGAACCGAAGCTCAGCGTACTGTCGTACGCCTGTGCTCCCCAAGGCGGTATCGGGCCGCTCGCTACCGTGTTGCGAGCTCCCTGGTCAATACTCGATTAGCACATCCTGCGCGCCCAACTGCTGGCGCAGCGCTTGCTGCAAGTCGTCCGACGGCGCCACGCGCCACCCTTCTCCCAGTTGCACCGTGCACGCCACGCCCTGCGGCATGATGCGTGCCGACACCGGCAAGCCATCGGCATGGCGGTGCAGCGCCAGGATTTCCGCCATTTTGCGGACATCGAGCGTGGTGGGCAGCGCCATCGCCAGCTGCTTGCCGTGCTTGACGCGCGCGCTGACGATATCGAACACTTTCTCGGCCGAAATGCGCAGGCCGCCCGAGAAGCGGTCTTCGGAGACCTTGCCGATCACGGCCAGGAACTCGTCTTCCTTGATCATGTGCTTGCACTCTTCGAATACCTCGGCGTACACCGTCACTTCCACCACCGCGCTCTTGTCGTCGAGCGTGACGATCAGCAGCTTGCCGCGCTGTGTCATCTGCGGGCGGATGCCGGTGATCACGCCGCACAGGATACGCGGATCGCGCGACGGTTCCAGGTCGGCCAGCTTGGTGCGCGAGAAGCGGCGCGCCTCGGGTGCGAACGAATCGAACATGTGGCCGGACAGGTAAAAGCCCAGCGCCATCTTTTCCTCGGCCAGGCGCTGGCGGTCGGTGAAGATCTCGGCCTTGACGTAGTCCGGTGGCGGTTCCAGGTCGCTGTCGTCGCCGCCGAACAGGCTGACCTGGTTGGCCGATTTCAGCTGCTGGTCGGCGTATTCCATGGCGAAGCTGACCGACGCCAGCAAGATCGCGCGATCGACGTTCAGGCAGTCAAAAGCGCCGGCGCGTATCAAGGACTCGATGGTGCGGCGGTTGATCTGTTTTTTATCGACGCGTTTGCAGAAGTCGAACAGGCTGACGAACGGACCGTCGGCCTTGCGCGCGGCGATAATCGCTTCAATGGCGTTTTGGCCCGCACCCTTGCAGGCGCCGAGGCCGTAGCGGATTTGCGTGACTTTTTTGCCGGTAACCGACGGCGCCGGGCCGTCCGGCACGAAGCGGTAGTCGGACTTGTTGATATCGGGTGGCAGGATGGTCAAACCGCAGATATCGATCGCGTCTTCGACCAGGATTTTTACCTTTTCCGTGTCTTCCATCGCCAGCGACATATTCGCTGCCATGAACGCGGCCGGATGGTGCGCCTTTAAATACGCGGTATGGTACGACAGCAGCGCGTACGCGGCGGCATGCGATTTATTGAAACCGTAGCCCGCGAACTTTTCCATCAAGTCGAAGATCTCGTCGGCCTTTTGCGCCGACAGGCCGTCCTTGGCGGCGCCGGCGCGGAAAATCTCGCGGTGCTCGGCCATTTCTTCGGCCTTCTTTTTACCCATCGCACGGCGCAGCATGTCGGCGCCGCCCAGCGAGTAGCCGCCGACGATCTGCGCCATCTGCATCACCTGCTCCTGGTACACCATGATGCCGTAGGTTTCGGACAAAATGGATTCGGTACGCGGATCGGGATAGTCGAATTTTTCGCCGTGCTTACGCTTGCAGAAGTCCGGGATCAGGTCCATCGGGCCCGGGCGGTACAACGCCACGAGCGCGATAATGTCCTCGAAGCGGTCGGGCCGCGCATCCTTCAACATGCCCTGCATGCCGCGCGACTCGAGCTGGAATACCGCGACCGTCTTGGCCTTGGTGAGCAGGTCGTACGACGGCCGGTCGTTCAGCGGCAGCTTGGCCAGGTCGAAATCTTTTTCGACCGGGTCAAGCGCCTTGATGTAGCGGACCGCGCGGTCGAGAATGGTCAGCGTGGTCAGGCCCAAAAAGTCGAACTTGACCAGGCCCACGGCCTCCACGTCATCCTTGTCGTACTGCGACACCACGCCGCCGTCGCCACCCTGGGTGTACAGCGGGCAGAAGTCGGTGAGCTTGCCCGGGGCGATCAGCACGCCACCAGCGTGCATGCCGATGTTACGGGTGATGCCCTCGACCTGCTGCGCCAGGTCCAGCAGTTGCGAGACTTCTTCCTCATTCTGCTGGCGTTCCTTGAGCATCGGTTCTTCTTCGATGGCCTCGGCAATCGACACCGGTTTACCGGGCTTGAACGGGATCAGTTTCGAGACGCCATCGCAGAAGTTGTAGCCGAAGTCCATCACGCGGCCCACGTCGCGGATCGCGCCCTTGGCCGCCATGGTACCGAACGTGGCGATCTGCGAGACCGCGTCGCGCCCGTACAGGTCTTTCACGTGCTGGATCACCAGCTCGCGCTTTTCCTGGCAAAAGTCGATATCGAAGTCGGGCATCGAGACCCGTTCCGGGTTCAGGAAACGTTCGAACAGCAGGTTGTACTTGAGGGGATCGAGGTCGGTAATTTTCAGTGCATAGGCCACCAGCGAGCCGGCGCCCGAACCGCGGCCCGGGCCGATCGGCACGTCGTTGTTCTTGCCCCACTGGATGAACTCGGCCACGATCAGGAAGTAGCCGGGGAACTTCATGTTGATGATGGTCTTGTTCTCGAAGTCGAGCCGCTCCTCGTAGCGCGGGCGCTCTTTTTCGCGCCGCACCGGATCGGGATACAGCTGCTCGAGCCGCTCTTCCAGCCCCTTTTTGGTTTCGGCGATCAGGAACTCGTCGATGGTCATGCCGGGCGTGGGGAAGTTGGGCAGTTGCGGCTTGCCCAGCGTGAGCGTCAGGTTGCAGCGCTTGGCGATTTCCACCGAGTTGTGCAGCGCGGCCGGCAGGTCGTGGAACAGCTCGCGCATCTCCGCTTGCGTGAGGAAGCGCATCTGCTCGTTGAACTTGCGCACGCGCTTGCCGTTGGCCAGCATTTCGCCCTCGGCGATACACACGCGCGCTTCGTGGGCAATGAATTCGTCCTTGGAAATGAACTGCACCGGGTGCGTGGCCACCACCGGCAAGCCGAGCTTGGAGGCCAGCGACACCGCGTGGCGCACCTGCGCTTCCTGGTTGGCCTGGCCGGCGCGCTGGATTTCGATATAAAAATGGCCGGGGAAAATCCTGGACCATTTTTGCGCGTTCTGCTCGGCCAGTTCCGGGTTGCCGTTTTCAATCGCCATGCCGACGTCGCCGAAATGGGCGCCGGACAGGGCGATCAGGCCATTGGCAGGCGAATCGCCGGGCAGCAATGCATATTGCTGGTTGACCAGGTTGGCCAGCCACTCGGTGCGGATCTCGGCGCGGCCCTTGTACTGGTTGGTGAGCCAGGCTTGCGACAGCAGTTCGCACAGCTGCAGGTAGCCCATGCGGTTCTTGGCCAGCAGCATCAGGCGTGACGGTTTGTCGCGGTTGTCGTCGTTGGTAATCCACACATCGACACCGACCACCGGCTTGACGCCCTTGCCCCGCGCCGCCTTGTAGAACTTGACCATGCCGAACATATTGGACAGGTCGGTGACCGCGAGCGCGACCTGCTTGTCCTTGGCGGCGCTCTTGACCAGGTCGTCAATGCGCACCAGGCCATCGACGATCGAGTACTCGGAGTGGACCCGCAGGTGGACAAAAGCCGGCCCGGCAGGGACTACCGCACCCTCGTCGGGCGCAATGACAGTTCCTGCCACTTGTTCGTTTGCTACCATGTTCATACGCTGCTCGATACTGGTTCAATAACCTGCTATTTTACCGCGCAGCGTGAAAGTCCGATGATCTGATTGTCAGGCGGCGACCTGCTGCCCGTGCGAGTTGTTCATGCGCTCCAGAATGTCGCGCGCCTTCGCCTGCAATCCGGGTTCGTCCAGGTAGAACCCTGGATTCTCCCGCAGTAGCGCCCTATTCGGCGTGAACGATTCGGCATCGCCGAACAGCTCATCGAGCAGCAGGAATAACCCCTCGTCCATCGGCTTGCTGTCGCTTTTAAAACGTTGAACAAAGCTATTGCTGAACTGTACTGCAGATAAATTTCCGTCAAGAAAATTACTGATTAATTTGGCATAGCTGGTCAAAGTATTCACGATTTCCTCCTCCGAGCTTTCCGGTGCTCAGCACATGGTGCAGTTGCATCGGACTCAACCGCCAACCGGAGAGATAGTCTCCGTCCGGCAATATCATTACGTTGAGGCCGGTACCGCGATTAAGATAATGCGTCACCGGCTGATTTCGATAGTACCCTTTTATTTCGGTCGTGGCACGCGACACGATATGCGTGTACAGCGCAAGCCCAAATGCGTGGTGCGTCAGCTTGTTTTGCCCGCCGTGGATGCCGAAGTCTGCTGCATGCCGAAACGTATGCTGCAGTTGTGCGATCCGAAAACGGATCGATCGTTTCTTGTTGTCCATAACGCACCATCGCAGCCGTCAAACGGCCAGCGTGGGCCGGATCGACGATCCATTCTGATGCAGCTTAAGTGCAGCGTATAATATCGCCTTCCCTCTTTTTTGTTCCTCTACCACCATGTCCGCTAATACTGCTTTACAAGCTGAGGCGCATGCTGGCGCTCCTGTCGCCGCTGCCGCTGTCGCTACCGATCTCGCTCCCCACGTCAATATCGCTGCCTACAAATTCATCACCTTCGACGATACCGAAGCGATGCGGCCGCAATACCAGGACATCTGCGCGCGCCTGGGCCTCAAGGGCACTATCCTGTTGACCCCGGAAGGCATCAATATGTTCCTCTCCGGCCCGCGCGCCAACATCGACGAATTCCTGGCGTGGGTGCGCAGCGATGCCCGCTTTGCCGACCTGGAAGTGAAAGAGAGTTTGTCTTCCGAGCAGTCGCACAAGCGCATGCTGGTCAAGATCAAAAAAGAAATCATCACCATGCGCATGCCGCTGATCAAGCCGGAAGAAGGCCGCGCGCCGTTCGTCGAGGCGCACACGCTCAAGCGC
>Ga0308164_10000495_pt1 | contig 65472 bp, 67 predicted proteins | sample PhyTR2_FD_201031 | JGI IMG/M metagenome (GOLD analysis project Ga0308164, IMG submission 201031) | Phyllosphere microbial communities from UC Gill Tract Community Farm, Albany, California, United States - DLSLT.R2 | ecosystem: Host-associated > Plants > Phyllosphere > Unclassified | place: USA... | reverse complement strand
CCCATGCCGAACTCAGAAGTGAAACGCCGTAGCGCCGATGGTAGTGTGGGGTCTCCCCATGCGAGAGTAGGACACTGCCAGGCATCAATTAAGCCAAGAGGCCATCCGCAAGGATGGCCTTTTTGCTGTGTCCGCTATATAAATATTTGCTGTTATTTCGCCCAATTTTCACGCCAGTCTTCAATGCGCATCACAAAAATCACGCTATATTCTTCGCCCGCTATTTGTTTTAATTGCTAACTCAATATTAACAATTGATTTACATTTAAACGGCGGGACGCCGACTTCACGGTTTATCTGGCTCGGAGAATAGAAAATGACAGAAACAACCTCGGCCATTGAGGACGGAAATACCGTCGATCCGGCAGTGCAGGACAAAAAGAAACGCATTTTCGCTATTGTTGGCGCTTCATCGGGTAACCTGGTGGAGTGGTTTGATTTTTACGTCTATTCCTTCTGTTCTATCTACTTTGCCGCTTCATTTTTCCCCGCGGGTAACAGCACCACCCAATTGCTACAAACTGCCGGCGTGTTCGCCGCTGGTTTCTTCATGCGTCCGATCGGCGGCTGGTTGTTCGGTTATATTGCCGATAAGCATGGTCGCAAAAACTCGATGCTGATCTCTGTTTGCATGATGTGTGCAGGATCGCTGGTGATCGCCTGTTTACCGACCTATGAGTCGATCGGCAGTTGGGCTCCGGTGCTACTGTTGGTTGCGCGTCTGTTCCAGGGCCTGTCGGTCGGCGGTGAGTACGGTACCAGCGCCACCTATATGAGCGAGGTGGCAATAAAAGGGCGACGTGGTTTCTATGCTTCTTTCCAGTATGTCACGCTGATTGGCGGCCAATTGCTGGCGTTGCTGGTTCTGGTGGCTCTGCAGCAGATCCTCTCTGCTGAGGAATTAAAAGCTTGGGGCTGGCGTATTCCCTTTGCGATTGGCGCGGTATTGGCGGTAGTGGCGTTATATCTGCGTCGGTCGCTGAATGAAACCTCCGATGCCAAAACCCGTAACCATAAAGATGCGGGTTCACTGAAGGGGCTGTGGAAAAATCGTAAAGCCTTCCTGATGGTGTTGGGCTTTACCGCCGGTGGTTCGCTGAGTTTTTATACTTTCACGACCTATATGCAAAAGTATTTGGTCAATACTTCCGGGATGGACGCCAAGCTGGCCAGCGGCATTATGACCGCTGCACTCTTTATCTACATGCTGCTGCAGCCCTTGGTCGGGGCATTGTCAGACAAGATCGGTCGCCGCAGTTCAATGCTGATTTTTGCCTCGTTGGCGACCTTGCTGACCGTACCTATCTTGCTGACGCTGAAAAATGTCAGCAACCCTTATGCGGCCTTCGGTCTGATTGTGCTGGCGTTATTTATCGTCAGTTTCTATACCTCGATCAGCGGGCTGCTGAAGGCTGAAATGTTCCCGCCGGAGGTGCGCGCGTTAGGCGTTGGTCTGTCTTATGCGGTGGCTAATGCGATGTTTGGCGGCTCGGCGGAATATGTTGCACTGTCGCTGAAGTCGTTTGGCTTCGAGAATGCCTTCTTCTGGTATGTTTCCGGCATGTGTCTGCTGGCGCTGATCGTTTCTCTTCGCTTGCACCGCAAAGGGAAAGAGATCCAGCTGTGAATCAGCGGGTTGCGTGGTAAAGGCTATAGCCAGTCGCTGCTCCCGCGACATCCCAGGCAAAATCTTTCCAACTCCAGCCGGTGCCGCCTTCGCGACTGTCATACAGTTCTTTGGCGGCGCCGAGCCCGATTGAAAACATCAGGCCAAAGCTGCGGCTGCGTGCCTCATTCCAGTTTTGATGATCGCCATAAGCCGCACCGGCGGCAGCGAAAGCCGCAGAGGCGACAAAGTGTTGTGCCTTGTCTTTCCCGGTCCAGCTGTCATTTGCCAGGTGGGTACAGCCGCTGGTGAGCAATAGAAAGGGGAGCACGGCCAGGCAGCGGAGTGGGCGCATAATGAAAACATCCTGTTGTCATGACACATAAAAACCCCGGCATAGGCCGGGGTCTGCGATAGCTAAATTATAGCGGGATTACAGTATACGGCTAATCAACCGGTCAATACGGATACGGCGCAGACGGCGGATCAGCTTGCGTACTTTGATCGGGTACTGCTGGATGCTTTGCAGTTCCAGGTAGTTCCCCACCACGGTGGTGTGAGTGCGGATGCACTCCAGCTCTTTATGCCGTTGCTCACGCATCTCCTGCTTGGGATCGTGGATCAGAATGGCATTTTCCAGATCCAGCCGCCAGGCGCGCGGATTGAGGTTATTACCGGTAATCAACTGCCATTCGTCATCCACCCACATGCCTTTCAGGTGGTAGCTGTTATCGCCGTCTTTCCACAGGCGAACAATCAACTGGCCGGTATCGACGTAGCGCTGCAAGCGGCTGAGAAAGCGTCGCAGGTTGATTTCGTACAGATAAGGCAGGGCGCCGATAATTTTGAACGGCTGATCTTCCGGAATATAGAAATCATTGGCGGTTTTGTCGCCCACAATAATTTCCACCTGTTTGCCCTGGCGCAGCAGATAGATGATATTGCGCACCAGCAGGGCCGGCAGGTTGAAGTAAGGGGTGCACAGCGTCAGTTTCTGATCGGCACAGGACATCAGATGGTGAATGGTTTTATTCAACACGCTTTGCTTACCCAGCCCAACCAGCGGCGTTACCGCCAGCTCATCGTTGCCCGCCTGGTTGCGAAACTGATAACCGGCTCGGCGCAGACCGAAACGAAATAAGCGAGTTTCGTTTTTGATCTCCGGGCTCTTGGGACGATCGTCACGATCCAAACGTTGCACGGCACCGGCGGTCAGCAGGTGCTGCTTGATGTAATCGATCATGGTATTGGCCAATTCGCCATTGGTGATCAACTGGTAACGATCGTAGCGGTATTTCTCATGCTGATGCAGGTAAACGTCATTGATGCTGGCACCGCTGTAAACCACGGTATCGTCGATCACAAAACCTTTCAGGTGCAACACGCCCAGGGCTTCGCGGGTATTCACCGGCACGCCGTAGATTGGCACGGAAAGCTCTGGGTGCTGGTCTGCCATTGAGCAATACCAATCGGCGTTGGTATTGGCGGCCGCGGCGCCGATGCGCCCACGCTGGGCACGATGCCAGTCGACCAGAATGCAAATCTCCAGCGCCGGGCACCGCTGCTTGGCTTGATAAAGCGCGTTGAGAATATCGCGTCCGGCGTCGTCATGCTCCAGATACAGAGCGACCAGATAAATGCGTTGGGTGGCGTTAGCGATCAATTCCAGCAGCGTGGCACGGTAATCAGACGGTGTGTACAAAGTACGTACATCAGCTACCGTCTGGGGGAGTTTGGGCAGTTGTGCAAGGTGTTGTTGATGTTTGCTACGTTTAAATTTTGACAACATCACAGTGCGCTTCTTCTCTCATGATTAGATGGCCGGAACGCCAAATACGGGAAAACAGTAAATCGAATAATCGGGCGATAATACCACTAGTTGTCCCGATTGTGCGTATGTTTTGGCGTTAAGTGGTGGATTCGTAGCGCATTGCGACACAGGTCACTGCGCTTCTTCCGCCTGCAGCGGCAGGGTCAAATTGACGATACCGTCCTCAAGCTGCACATCGATGCCAAAGCCCAGCCGTTGCGCCAGCGCTATCATTCCGCGGTTATTAGGCATGGTGATGCCGGTCAGGCGGGCCAACCCGTGGGCGCGGGCATAGGCAATCATTTTTTCCAACAGTTGGCGCCCCAAACCGAGCCCTTTCAAATCTGAACGCACCAGCACGGCAAATTCCGCGTCGGTATTATCCGGGTCGGAGAGGGCACGTGTTACGCCAATGATTTGGTCATCCCGCACCGCGACAAAAGCCATCTCCCGATCGTAGTCGATCTGCGTCATGTTAGCCAAATCGTCATGGGTAAACTCGTTGATCTCACTGAAGTAGCGATAGTAGAGATCTTCCTTGGTCACGCGATCGATAAAGTGTTTCAGCGCGGGTTCATCTTCCGGCAGGATTGGCCTGAACAGGCATTGCGAGCCGTCTTTCAATCCGATGGTTTCTTCCAGCTCATGAGGGTAAGGACGGATCGCCAGCCGTGCCTGCGGATCACCTTCGAACGGAGCAAGCTGCATGGAAACGTCGAGCAGGGTGAATTCGCTGCCAGAGGCCAGAACCGGATGGATATCCAGACGGGTAATTTCCGGGCAGTCGAGGATCAGATTGGACACCTGCACCAGCAAGCGGCTCAGTCCAGGGATATCCAGCGGTCGTAAAGCGCTGCGGCCGCGAATTTTTCCGCCTTTCACCGCCTGCAATACCAGATAACGCGCCAGCGCCATATTCAGCGGCGGCAGCGCTACGGCGACCTGATTTTCCTGGCGCCATTCGATACCGCCTTCACCCAGCATGATCAGCGGGCCGAAAATGGCATCTTGCTCCACCGCGATACGAAGCTCCTGCGCTCCGGCGCGGTTGGCCATGCTCTGAACCAACAGGCCGTGAATGCGCGCTTGTGGATAGGTACGTTTAACGCGGTCGAGAATTGCCTCAGCGGCGCGTTGTACCTCGGTAGCGGTGCGCAAATAGAGCATTACGCCCTGAACTTCAGACTTGTGCGGAATATCGGGGGAGCGCAGCTTCAGGGCCACCGGATAGCCGATTTGCTCGGCAATATGCACGGCTTCAGCGCTGTCTTCGGCAATCCAGGTAGGCAGCGTCGTCAGGTCATAGGCCTTTAGAATCGACTGTACCTCGTGGGTATCGAGCTGCGTTGCGCCTTCCGCCAGCGCCTGCTGAATCAATCGGTGAGCGTCGGTGGTGTTGGCCGTCAGACCGACCGGAAGCGCCGGGGTTTCTTTAAGCTGTTTCTGATTACGGCGATATTCCACCATATGCATAAACGCGGTTACTGCACCTTCCGGCGTTCGGTAGGTGGGAATACCGGCTTCGGTAAATAACCGGCGAGCTTCTTGCGAAGAGTATTCGCCGCACCAGTTGGTCAGCAAAGTCACGCGTTTGCCACGCGGGTGCTGACGCACGGCCTCGATAATACGTTCGGCGGTCAGGGTGCCTGGGGCTGCCGCGCTAGGTGCGTGGATCAGCAATAAAGCGTCGTAGTCGTGGCTGTCGAGCAGGGTCTTGACCGCCGCCAGATAGCGCTGCGGTGTTGCATCGTCTCGCAGGTCAATCGGGTTGTCGGCGCGTATAAAGTCGGGCAAGGCGTCACCCAACTGCGCCAGGATCTCGTCTCCCAGCGGCGCCAGCTTGCCGTTGCGCCCCAACAGTTCATCCAACGCCATTGCCGCCGGTGCCGCACCGTTGCTGACGATCATCAACCGCTCTCCGCGCAACGGATGCATATGGCTCAGCGTTTCCACTGCCGAGAACAGCTCGTGGGTATCCTGTACGCGCAGTAAACCGGCGCGTTGGATTGCGGCATCATAAGCGGCATCCAGCCCCTGCTGACTGTTTAGCAACAGCTGGGCCTGCTGACTGCGTCCGCTTTTGACCACCAGAATGGGTTTGTTGCGCGAAGCACTGCGTGAGGCAGATAAAAAGCGGCGCGCATCGCTGATGTTTTCCAGATACAGCAGGATGGCGCTGGTTTTACTGTCGCGTGCCAGAAAATCCAGCAGGTCGTCGACGTCAATATCCAGGCTGTCGCCCAGCGCGATAAAATAGGAAAAGCCGACTTCGCGTTGCTGTGCCCAGTCGAGAATGGTATTGGCCACCGCGGCGGACTGGGAAATAAACGCCAGCTTGCCCTTCAGGATCGGTACCGGCGAGAAACTGGCGTTGATGCCTTGCCAGGGGGCCAGCAGGCCCAGGCTGTTCGGCCCCAGCAGGCGCATCGAATAACGCTGCGCGCAGGCTTTCAGCTCGGCGAACTGTTCTGGCGGCGAGGAGAGCACAATGGCCGTTTTGCAGCCGCGTTTGCCCAAATCCTCAATCAAGGCCAGATTGCGATGCGCATGGGTACACAGTATGGCCAGATCGGGGCTGAGCGGCAGGCTGGCGACGTCCGGGTAGGCCATGACTCCGCATACCGCCTTATAACGCGGCGTGACGGGCATGACCGGCCCGTTGAAGCCGCCGGCCAGCAGGTTGCTCATCATCAGGTTGCCGGCGCGGCCAGGCTGCTGTGAAGCGCCGAGAACAGCAATCGATTTAGGACGTAAAAGCGCTTCTAACCCTCGCTGGCTCATGCACGGCTCCTTTATATCCGTTATCCTTCAAAAGACAGGGGTGTTGGCTGCCCTCTCTCACCCTGGCCACTTAGTTAACTAAGCTCCCTGGGATGCGTTCAGTTGCCGCCTACCTGTCTTTCGAATGCTATTGGCTATAGGCAACGTTACCGACTTGATTCTAGGCGTTTTACAACGGCTTTGCTGTGACCGGTGCCTCCGGGCGAGTAGGTTTCCCTGCCAGATACTGTTGACGGAAGTAGCGAAAATGCTCAGCCAGGCCGTCGGCCGCGGCGGTATCACCGGCCTGTTGCAACAGCGCTGTCGCCACTTCCGCGGTGCAGTGCTGCTCTGTGCGGCTGGCTTCACGCAGTTGGTAATTTGAGGCGGCGGTAACATTGAGCGAAAACACCGGAAACTGATTGAGGTACGGGCTTTTGCGGAACATCTTGCTCGCCTCGGTCCAGGTGCCGTCGAGCATAATAAACAGCGGCGGTTTGCCACCGACGGGCAGTTCGCTGAATACCGGTCGTTCAGGGGCGGCATAAGATGCGGGAAACACCACGTAAGGCTGACGTTCGGGATCGTTAATCGCCGCCAGCAGGCCAGGGTCAACCTCGGTACGTGACCAAAGAAACGCCTGGGTGTCCGGCAGAATATCGGCGATCAATCTGCCGGTATTGCTTGGTTTGAGCGGTTCTGCGCCAAACATGATCAGGCAAAAACGGCTGGCGGCCGGCTGCGGCTGGATAGTGTCACACAGGCAATTTTTTTGTGGCAGCAGACACCCCTGACAACGCGTAATGCGGTTGCCACGCGCCAGAAAAGGGCGGGTTGATCGTTCCAGGCGAAACTGGCGCAGGCGAAGTACGGCGTTGTCGGTCATAAAGATCCCGGGGAAAAAACGCCATTGTAACGCAGAAAAAAGCCCGACGGGAGCGTTCGGGCCGGTTTGAAATGCGGCGGTGTCATTCACAATGGGCAACACCGCCTGGACTTTCTGCGTTAAACTAGTTCATTGAGCCAGTTATCAAACGGCGTTTTCGGCATGGCGCCATTGAGCATGTCGACCATTTTTCCGTCGCGGAAGAGCATAATGGTCGGGATGCTGCGGATGCGGAAACGGGCGCTCAGTTCCGGTTCAGCCTCGGTATTCACTTTTACGAAGCGGACTTTACCGGCGCGCTCTTCGGCAACGTCTTCGAAGATCGGCGCAAAGCTGACGCAAGGGCCACACCACGGTGCCCAAAAGTCGACCACCACCGGCAGGCCATCCTGCAGCAGCGCGTCCAGTGTCGCGGCGGTGGCATTGATCACTTCACCGTCAAAAAGCGCATGGCCGCAACGGCCGCATTTTGCGCCGTCAGCCACACGATCTTCAGGTACGCGGTTGGTGGCATTACAAGCGGGACAAACTGTATTCATGATGACCTCGGATACTGGGAAAGCACGACATACCGCATTCGGGTTGCGGAGATGTATCTTTAATGCTGCTTATTATCGTTAAAAGCGCGTCAATGAACAAAGAGGTTTGTTCAATGAATACGATAGTTGTTAGCTTTTAGCGCAAGTAGGTGGCTTAGCACCCCAACATCAGGTAATCTTCGCGCCCTGCGCGTTGGTGGAGAAGAAAATGAACGATTCATTTAGTGGCAAGAACGGTAAAGTTAAAGTGATGTACGTCCGCAGTGACGACGACAGTAACGGCGACGACCGTAACAAGAATAAGCGTCCGGCCGGCAAAGGCCGTCCGGCAGACGGTGCTCGCTCTTCGGGCCGTACCGGTCAGGACAAGCCGCGCGGTAACAACGATCGCCGTGGCTCTGGCTCTGATTCCCGCCGCAGTGAAAGCGATCGTCCTCGCCGTCCAGCGCGTACTGAAGACCGTGGCGGTTATGATTCGCCATGGAAAACCGTTTCTCGTGGTCCGGAAGAAGAGCCGGCGTTCGATCACGGTGGCATCAGCGGCAAAAGCTTTATCGATCCAGAGCAACTGCGTCGCCAGCGTGCGGAAGAAACCCGCGTGTACGGTGAAAACGCCTGTCAGGCGCTGTTTGCCAGCCGTCCGGACGCGATCGTCCGCGCCTGGTTCGTGCAGTCGGTCACGCCGCGTTTTCGTGAAGCGCTGCGCTGGATGGCAGCCAACCGCAAAGCCTACCACGTGGTAGATGAAGAAGAGCTGGCCAAAGCGTCCGGCACCGAGCACCACGGCGGCGTATGCTTCCTGATCAAAAAACGTCAGGGCCTGGATGCGCAAACCTATCTGAAAGAAGCACCGGCGAAAGACTGCGTGCTGGCATTGGAAGAGGTGGGCAACCCGCACAACCTGGGCGCTATCGTCCGTTCTTGCGCACACTTTGGCGTGAATGGCGTTCTGTTGCAGGATCCGGCATTGCTGGAGTCCGGTGCGGCGGTACGTACCGCAGAAGGCGGCGCGGAACACATCAAGGCGATCAGCGCAGATGACTTCCTGTCGGTGCTGGATACTTTCCGCAAGGCCGGTTACGCCATCGTGACCACATCTAGCCATAAAGGCACCCCATTGGCACAGGCTAAGCTGCCGGCCAAAATGGTGCTGGTGTTGGGGCAGGAGCGTGATGGCCTGAGCGACAGCGCCTGGCAGCAGGGTGATATGAACGTGTCTATCGGCGGTACCGGCAAGGTAGAAAGCCTGAACGTATCAGTCGCGACCGGCATTTTGCTGGCCGATTGGTGGCGTCAAAACCAGGCTTAATATCCGTCGCCTGGCTGCAACGATATAAATAAAAAACGGGCGCCTCTGGGCGCCCGTTTTGCTTTCTCTGGTTTAGTGAGCGCCGCCGCCCCCACCGCCGGAGCTGAACGGCGGTTTCGCCACCCAGACCAGCACCAGCAGGATCAGGAACACCCCGGCCGACAGCCAGAAAATCTCGTTGGCGGAGATAATCAGCCCCTGCGCGGTGATCTCGTTGGCGATGTAGGCCGAGGCCTGCTGCTTGCTCATGCCAATTTGTTCCAACTGTCGGTACATCTCTTGCGACTGCGGGTTGTAAGGATTCACAAACTCCGTCAGCTGCGAGTGATGCTGCGATTCTCGCTGGGTCCACAAGGTCGTGGTGATCGATGTCCCGATCGACCCCGCCAGTGTTCGAGTAAAGTTCGACAGGCTCGATGCCGCCGCCATGCGCTCTGGCGGCAGGCCGGACAGCGTAATGGTGGTCAATGGCATAAAGAAGCAGGCGATGGCGAAGCCCTGAATAAACTGCGGCCAGGCCGAGGCGCCAAAGTCCATTCCCGGTTCAAAGGTATAGGCGCGCCAGTAGAAGCACACCGCATACATAATGAAACTGAAGGTCACCAATCGTCTCATATCGAGCCGGTTGCCGAACTTGCCGATGATCGGCGACAGCAATACCGGTATCAACCCTACGGGCGCCGAAGCCAGCCCTGCCCAGGTGGCGGTATAGCCATAAACCTCCTGCAGCAACTGCGGCAATAGCACAATGGCGCCGAAGTACAGCATGTAGGCCAGGCTGATACACAGGCAGCCGACGGTAAAGTTGCGCGATTTGAACAGTGACAAATCCACCACCGGATGGTCGTCCGTCAGTTCCCAGACAATCAGGAACAGCAGCGCCACCACCGCCACCACCGTCAGAACGATGATCTCGGTCGAGTTGAACCAGTCGAGCTCCTTGCCCTGATCGAGCATCACCTGCAACGACCCTATACCGACGATCAGCAGCACCAGACCGACGGTATCGATCGGTTTGATCTCGGTTTTGGTTTCCCTGCCTTTCAGCGTTGACATCGCCACCAGGATCACCACGGCACCGATCGGGATGTTGATGAAGAAGATCCAGCCCCAGTGATAGTTGTCACTGATATAACCGCCGAGGATAGGCCCGAAAATGGGCGCAACGATCACCGTCATCGACCATAGTGCCAGGGCCATCGCTCGCTTGGCGGGCGGATAGTTGTTCAGCAACAGACTCTGCGACAGCGGGATCAACGGCCCCGCGACCACACCCTGGATCACGCGGAAGAAGATCAGCATGCCCAGACTGTTGGAAATGCCGCACAGCCAGGAGGCGAGTACGAACAGCGCGGTGGACCAAAGGAACAACCGCACTTCACCGATGCGCTTTGCCAACCAGCCGGTGATCGGGATGGAAATGGCGTTCGCCACGCCAAACGAGGTGATCACCCAGGTTCCCTGCGAGTTGGAAGACCCGAGGTTACCCGCAATCGTTGGGATCGCCACGTTGGCAATGGTGGAGTCCAGCACCTGCATAAAGGTCGCCAGGGCAAGCGCGACCGTCATCCAGGCGAGCTGAGCGCCTTCAAGCGGTTTCTGTGCCAAGGTAGCCTCCCGCGCGCTTAACCGGCATTCGCATGGATCACGTCGGCGATCATTTGGTTAACCGGTGCCAGGTTCAACGCCAGGGCGTCGCTTTGGTACAGCGGTTTGTCGCGCACCACGTCAGACAGCACGCGGCCGTCCAGATTGGTGGTGTCAACTTTAACCAGGGTCGACAGACCGATACGCAGCGGATGATCGGCGATTTGCTTGGCGTCCAGTTCTATACGTACCGGCAGACGCTGAACCACTTTGATCCAGTTACCGGTGGCGTTCTGCGCAGGCAGCAGTGAGAAGGCGCTGCCGGTACCCATATCGATACCGACCACTTTACCGTTGTACACCACGTCATCACCGTAAATGTCACTGACTACGGTAGCCGACTGGCCGATACGCATATTGGCGATTTGGGTTTCTTTGAAGTTGGCATCAACCCAGATGTGATCGGCTGGCACCACTGCCATCAGCGGGGAACCGGCGGCGATTTGCGCGCCAACCTGTACGCTGCGGCGTGAGACATAACCGGTGATCGGGCTGATGATTTTGGTCCGTTGCAATGCCAGCCAGGCGTCACGCATTTGCGCTGCGGCCTGTTGAATGGCTGGCTGCTGCTCCAGCGGGGTATTCAATACCATCGCCTGGTTAGCGTTGTATTGCTGCACCGCCACTTCCAACGCCGCCTTGGCGCTGTCGACTGCATCGCGAGCATGTTGCAGCTCTTCACGGCCGATAGCGTCAACGCTGCCGAGCACGACGCGGCGTTTCAGATCGTTTTCAGCCTTGCTCAGGTCAGACTTGCGCAGGGCAATATTGGCCTGATACTGCTTGCTGTTGATGATCAGCTGGTGGGTCTGACGCACGCTATTGGCCAGGCCGGTTTTGGCGCGTTCCAGCGCCTGTTCGGCATCGGTCGGATCAAGGGTAATTAACACGTCACCCTGTTTCACATAGTCGGTATTGTCGAAGTTGACGCGGTTAACGCTGCCGTTCACCTGGGCCATGATCTGGACCTGGTTACCGGAAACATAGGCGTCGTCGGTTTCCTGATGATGACGTAACACCAGGAACCAATAGACTAAATATGCCACCCCAATAACGATGAAAATAACCGTCAGCAGCAGCAGCCAAAATTTACGCTGCTTCTTTTTACCTGCCGGTTGCTGCGGGTTTTGAGTCTCCGCGCTTGCGCTCATGGTGTTCTCCAAGCTCTCTATTTTATTATGCTTTTGAACCCGTAGCGGCCGGGGCCTGATAGCCACCGCCCAGCGCACGGATCAGTCCTATCTTCGCCTGCAGCAAATTGCTGCTGGCATTCAGTTCCGCCTGCTGCTGCTGCAAAAGCTGCGTTTGGCTGGTCAACAACTGGTCGCGCCCGATAATCCCTGCCTGGTATCGAGCGTTAGCGACGCGGTACACCTGTTGCATCGATTCGGACGCAGATGCCGCCTGCAGCTGCTGTTGCGCAGTGCTTTGTTGGACGGTGATGGCATCGGCGGTTTCCTGCACGGCATTCAGGATGGTTTGGTTATAGGACTCCACCGCTTGGTCATACAGCGCGGACTCCTCACCCAGCTTGCTGCGCAGCGCACCGGCGTGGAAGATCGGCAATGAAATTGCCGGCATCACGTTCCAGGCCTGGCTGGCCGCTTCAAACAGATTCGGGCTGGTCCCACTGGTGTTGGTGGTGGTCAGGCCGGCAAAGGCTGAAATGGTCAGGCTGGGGTAAAATTCTTTACGGGCGGCGCTGACGCGCTGGTTATAGGACTCCACCAACTGGCGCTGTGCGGCGATATCCGGACGTTTACCGAGCAGATCGGCGGTCAGTTCACCTTTTGGCGCCATTAAATTGCTGGCGGGAAGGGCCACCGGGCGCAGGTGCTGCATGGCGTTCGGGCCCTGGCCTGCCAATGCGGCCAGTTGGTGTCTGAGCTGTTCAATCTGCGATTGCAGTTGCAGGATCTGTTGCTTGGCGCCGTCGGCTTGCGCCTGGGTTTGTTGCGGAACATCAACGCCGGTGATGCCGGCCTTATATTGCTGTTGGCGCAAGTCCGCCAGGCGTTGGTTGTTGTCCACTTCCTGCTGCAACAGCTTTTCCAGCGCGAAATTGCTTTGTAACTGGTAATAGGCGGAGGCTACCGAACTGGTCAGCGTCAACGCGGCCTGTTCCTGCTCGGCGCGGGCCGCATCGACCTGTGCCTTGGCGGCGTTGACCTGGTTGCGGTATTTGCCCCACCAGTCGAATTCATAGGCCAGGTTCAGTCCCAGCGAGTTGGAGGTTTCGTAGATCGGTTGATGAGGATACCCCAGCCCCAGGTTCACGTTTTGCGGCACTTTCTGGCGGTTGCTGCTGGCGTTGAGATCCAGATTCGGCCCGTTGGCGGCGCTGGCTTCCCCCATTACGCTTTGTGCTTCGCGTACGCGTGCCGCTGCCTGTCGCAGCGAAGGGGAGCTTTGCAGCGTCTGGGTCATCAGCGCGTCAAGTTGCTGGTCGTTAAGCGCGCGCCACCACTGCGGGCTGACGTTCAACGAGCTGACCTTCGGCTGCGCAAGCTGCAGAGCCTGCGGATCCATCAGGGTGGATTGCGGGGCAATATTATCGGTAGACGCACACCCGGCCAGCAGTAATACGGCGAACAGTGGGGTGAATCTCCAGTTAAATGGGGATCGCATAGTATGTATGTACCTGAACAGAAATTATTGGGATAACTGTTCTGTAACTTCCATCTGGTCCAGGCGCGTCAACAGCTTACGCGTCAGCTTTTCAAGCTGTTGCTGTTCATCATCGTTCAGCGTGGACCACAGGAAATGCAGACACTTGTGCTGCGGTGGCAGCAATTGATTGAGAAACTCTTCTCCCTGCGGCGTCATGTGCAGGTGCAGGCAGCGACGATCGTTGTCGCTTTCACGGCGTTCAATCCAACCGCGTTTCTCAAGTTCGTCGGCAATGCGCGTGGCATTGGTCCGTGACGAGCCCAGGGCAGAGCTTAGCTCAGAAGGCTGAATGCTGTGGCTTTCCTGCGCATCCAGGGTAATCAGCGCCATAAACAATGTTTCGTTAATCCCTTGTGCTTTCAGCATTTTATTGCGATTTTCCAGCAGCTTGCTTTGCATGTGCATGCACAGGCGGGTCAGCAGGATTTCCTGATAAGGGAAATCTTTCTGACGCTTGGCGCGGAAATTAAGCATTTGTTCAATGGGAGCAAACGAGCTTTCCATAATTTTGGGCCTCATTAGTTTCGTCCGAGATAGTAACGATAGTGATTAATAATGTAAATGTTCAGCAGGGTGATTAATTTAGCAATTCGTGTCATTTGTCAGCGGATTGTCAATAAACCCACTTTAAGCAAAAGGGTTAATGCGACGTGCTGCCTAAGATTAAAGGTTACCCTGACTGAAAATCATAAATAACTTTAATGTAATGCCAAAGGATGCCGCGCCAATCAGCGTCGACAAAATGATGCTTTTGGTTCGGTAAAAACACAGGCCCAGCGCGGCGAAACCGACCAGAGTGGGCCACAGCTTGTCCGGTTCACGCATCACTACCGGGGTGCTAGAAACCACCAGCAACGCGCAGATTGAGGCGATGCCGATGCTGTCGAGTAACAGTGCGGTTTTACCGCGTTTGATTCCCGGTTGTGCCCGCGCAGGCGCCAAACGCAAGGGTAAGTAGCGGAACAGATAATTAGCACAGCCGACCACCAGGCCGATCACCAGCACATCAGTGTTCATCAATGGACTCCGTTGCTGTGGGTTGGAACAGGGCTGCGATACAACCGGCGCTGATGCCGGCCAAAATGGCCACTGGGATAGAGAACAGCACTACGCCAAGCAGCGCACCGGCCAGCGCGGCGGCAATGGTCAGGCTTTGCGGACGTTTGAATGCCGCCAGCAGGAAGCTGAGGAACAGCGCCGGCAACATAAAGGATAATGAGGCTTCAATCACCGGGAACTGCTCTAGTGGCCCATTGCCGAACACGGCACCCAGCGCGGTGCCTGCGACCCAAGACAGCCAGGAGCATAGCGAGATGCCGATCATCCAGTTCTCGCTCCAACTGCGATTATTGCGCATCAATTTAGCGGTGGCCGCGGCGAACACTTCATCAGTCAGGCCAAAGGCCCAGAGCGCAGTTTTGCCAGCCGACATGCGCGAGACGATGCGGTGGCGCAAAGCAGGACCATACAACAGGTGCCGTATATCCATTGCCATCACGGTCAGCGCGGAAACCCACAGTGACATACCGGCGCTTAACAAGGCGGTGATCACGAACTGGCTGGCGCCCGCATAGATGATGCAGGAGAAGAAAATGCTCTCTAGCGGGGAGAACCCCAGCTTAACGGCGCTAAGGCCAAACGCAAAAGCCACCGGCACATAGCCGATAACGATCGGTAAACTGTCGACAATGCCGTGGGTGAAGGTGGAACTGACGGCTGGGGGATTGATACTTTCTGCAGCTTGGCTTTGCATAATGTATTTGAATCGCAGGGTATATAGGGAACCAATAGTTTATCCCCAGAACATTACCAGAGAGTAAGTAATGTTTATACCCTGCGCCGCTAATAAATTTCCGCTATGACTATTCGCTTGCTAATCAGATGGCCGCCGGTCCCTGGGGATCATGACGCTTGCCCAACCACCAGGTGAGCAGGTTAAACAGGCACAAAATGCCCCCTGCTGCAGCGACCCCTGTCCACCCCGCGTGCTGATAGGCTGAGGCAGACAGCAGCGAACCCAGAGCGCCGCCGATAAAATAGCTGGTCATGTAGCCGGCCGTCAGGCGATTGCGCGCTTCCGGCATAATGCGATAAATCACGCTCTGGTTGGTAACGTGTACGGCCTGCACGGCCAGATCGAGGATCAGAATGCCGACGATCAGGGCCCACAGCGATTGTTTAGCGAAAGCGATAGGTATCCACGACAGCAGCAGCAGTACCAGGCCTACCGTAGTGGTTAATCCCGCCTTGCCCTGATCCGCCAAATGCCCGGCACGGGAGGCGGCCAACGCTCCGGCGGCCCCTACCAGCCCGAACAGGCCGATGACCCCTTCGGAATAACCAAAAGGCGGGGCCGCCAACAGGAAGGCCATTGAGGTCCAGAGCACGCTGAAGTTGGCAAAAGACAGCGCACCGAGCACTGCACGGGTTCGCAGCAGCGGTGAACCGCAAAACAGGGTGAAAATAGACTTCAGCAACTGAGGGTAATTCAGTCCGGAGTGCTGTTTGTAACGTGGCAGCGCGCGCCACAAGATCAACGCCATCAGGATCATCAGCACGCTGGCCACCCAGTAAATGGTGCGCCAACCGCCGATTGAAGCCAGTGCACCCGCTACGGTACGTGCCAACAGAATGCCCAGCAGCAGGCCGCTCATAATGATGCCAACGGTTTTCCCGCGTTTTTCCGGGTGTGCCAACGTAGCGGCCAACGGCACCAAAATTTGCGCCACTACCGAGAACAACCCGGTGAGGGCCGTCCCCAGGATCATCATCGGCAGCGTGGTGGAGCTGGCGGTGATCAGCATGCCTCCGGCGGCCAGCAGCGTCATAAACACGATCAGCCCACGACGTTCAAACATATCGCCGAGCGGCACCAGCAGCAGCAGGCCTACGGCGTAGCCCATTTGGGCGGCGGTGACGATAAAACCGGCCTGATTGACCGATAGCCCAAAGTTTTGGGCGATGGTTTCCAGCAGTGGCTGCGCGTAGTAGTTACTGGCGACGGCCAAACCGGTGGCGATGGCGATCAGCACAATCAGTGCCGGGCTGAGACCTGGAGGTGAATTTTGTTGGCTCATTGGTTTCAATCACAAGAAAAAGTGGTGCAAGTATCGGGCAGGACAGCGGGTTAAACCAATGTATAATTTTCATCTGATTAATCTCATTTAGAGATAAATGAATGAACCTGAAACAGATTCGTTTTGCGCTGGCGGTTGCCGAAGAGCAGAGTTTTACCCGGGCGGCGCAGCGCTGTCATACGGTGCAATCGGCGCTCAGCCACCAGATCGCCAAATTGGAAGAGGAGCTGGGCTGTGCATTGTTTGAGCGTACTTCGCGCCGGGTCAGGTTGACCACCGCCGGGCAGGCATTTATTCAACCGGCGCAGCGACTGCTGGCGGCAAAACAGATGCTGGTGGAAGAGGTTGTCGCCGCCAGCGGCACGGTTTCCGGTACCCTGACCATCGGCACAATTTCCACCATAAACGCGATTGATCTGACCGAAAAATTGGGTAACTTTCACCGCCATTATCCCGCAGTGAATATCCGGCTGTACGTGGGCATGAGTGAAGAGTTGTTGGAAGACGTTCGTCAGCAAAAGACCGATGTGGCGTTTGTCGGCCTCTGGCCGGGGGATATCGATATGCTGCCGGTGTCCCATCGGCAACTGACCGACGAGCCACTGGTGGCGTTGGTGTCACCACAACACCCGTTAGCCAGTCGGGAACGCGTGAATTTGCAAACCTTGTCGGAAGTGCCGCTGGTGGACTTTTACAGCGGGACCGGTGCCCGGCGCCAGACCGACCGCGCGTTTCAGGCGGCAGGCATCAAACGTCACGTCAGTTTTGAGATTGACCATATCGAATGGCTGGAGAATTTGGTACGCCGTGGGTTGGCGACGGGCATTGTGCCGATTTCGACGGCGCAGCGCTTGAGCACGCTGGTGTCGATTCCGATAGAAGATGGTCCACGGCGTCAGGTGTACTGTGTTTGGCCGCAGCCGCTGCCACGGACCGCCGAGCGTTTTTTACAGTTTAGCGGGATTGAAATCAGCGAATAGGGCGCGACAGGCTGCCGCGCCCAGGGTAATTATTTCTTCGCGGCTTCCGCGGCGGTTTTCACCCAGCCGTCGAAGGTGGCCTGATGCGCCTTGATCCAGCCATTTACATGGTTTTGGATATCGGCTTCGGAGGCCTGGCCTTCATGCATCCGCAGGTTCTGCGCATTCACGTCGGCAATCGGCAGCTTCATGATGGCAAACAGCTTGGCGGCCGCCGGGTTGGCTTCGGCCCACTGCTTGTTGGCGGCGATGCGCATGGTGTTGACCGGGAAACCATAGTTGGCGCCGTTAGGCAGCTTGGTATCGAGGTTTTTCTGCTCGCCCGGCATGGCGGAGAACGGCACCTGCAACCAAACAACGTCGCGGCCCGGCACCAGCACGTCACTCACCCAGTACGGCGTCCAGGTGTAGTACAGCACCGGCTTACCTTCTTTGTAGCGAGTAATGGTATCGGCAATCATCGCCGCGTAGTTGCCCTGGTTGTGCTCGACGGTTTTCTCCAGGCCGTAGGCTTTGATGTGATGGTTAATGGCCGCCTCGCAGCCCCAGCCTGGCGTACAGCCGGTCAGGTCGGCCTTGCCGTCGCCATTGGTATCGAACAGCTTGGCAATATTGGGATCTTTCAACTGTTCAACGTTGGTGATGTGGTATTTATCGGCGGTTTTCTTGTCGATCAGATACCCCTGAGCCGCCCCGTTGACGTAAACCCCTTCACGGTAAAACTTGGCGTCGCCGCCTGCGGCTTTGTATTGATCGGCGTGCAGCGGATCCCAGTTAACCGCCAGGAAGGTCGCGTCGCCGGAGGCGATGGAAGTGTAGGCGACGTTGTAGTCCACTTCCCGGGTGTCTTTAACGTCATAGCCCAGCTTTTCCAGCGCCTTGCTGACCAGCAGCGTCTGGAAGGTCTCTTCTGAAATGGTGCTTTGCACCGGCTGAACGGTGACGCCTTTACCGGGCAAGTCGGCGGCGGAAACCGCCTGTGAGCTAATCAGTGTGGTAAGGGCAACCGCCCAGATTCCTGTAGTGCGCATAGTGAAATACCTTTTTATGTTATGAAGCCGGGATTTCCGGCACCCTGGGATTATTTCGCTGCTGCCGCAGCCGTAGTGATCCAGCCGTCAAAAGTGGCCTGATGTGCTTTGATCCAGCCGTCTACGTGACGTTGTATGTCGGCGGCGCTGTTCTCGCCTTTGTGCATGCGCAGGTTCTGCGCGTTCACGTCCGCCAACGGCAGTTTCATGATGGCGAACAGTTTGGCGGCGGCCGGGTTAGCCTCGGCCCATTGCTTGTTGGCGACGATATGTTCGTTGTTGACGGAAAAGCCGTAATTTTTGCCGTTCGGCAAGGCGGTATCGTTATCTTTCAACGAACCTGGGCTGGCGGAGAACGGCACGGTTAACCAAACCACATCACGACCCGGTGCCAGTTCGTCGCTCACCCAGTACGGCGTCCAGGTGAAATACAGCACCGGTTTACCCTGTTTGTAGCGAGTCAGGGTGTCGGCGATGATGGCGGAGTAATTGCCCTGGTTTTGAGTCACTGTGTTGCTCAGACCATAGGCTTTGATATGGGTGTTAATGACGTTGCCGCACACCCAGCCCGGTTCGCAGCCGGCCAGATCGGCCTTGCCGTCGCCGTCGGCATCGAACAACTTCGCCAGCTTGGGATCTTTTAACTGGGAGATATCGCTGATGTGGTATTGATCGGCGGTTTTCTTGTCGATCAAATAACCCTGGGCCGCATTGGTAATATAGGCACCCTGGCGATAGAACTTCTTGTCGCCGCCGGCGCTTTGGTACATGTCGGTTTGCAGCGGATCCCAGTTCACCGCCATATAGGTGGCGTCGCCGGAAGCGATAGAGGTGTAGGCGATATTGTATTCCACCTCGTCGGTAGGCTGGACGTCATAGCCCAGCTTGACCAGGGCGCGGTTGACCAATTCGGTCTGGAAGCTTTCTTCGGCGAGGGTGCTTTGCAACGGTTTTACCGTGACGTCTTTGCCGGGTAATTCGACGGCGAACGCCTGTGTGCTTAGCAATGAAGTCAGGGCCAGGGCCCAAATTCCTGTCGAGCGCATAGTGGTTCCTTCGTTTTTATAAATGCTGTCGGTGCCCCCGACGTTTGGCCGGGGGCAGGGCGATTAAGGCTTTTTGATGAAGGGCCGGGTGACTAACCCGATCGGGCCGTGAGCATACCAACGGCCGATGCCTTTGCTGCGGCGATCGCGCCCCAGCGATTGGGTGAGGCGGTCGAGAATAATCGCCAGGATCACGATACCGACCCCGCCAACGGCGGCCAGCCCCATATCCAGACGACCGATACCGCGCAATACCATCTGGCCCAGGCCGCCAACGGCGATCATCGAGGCGATAACCACCATCGACAGCGCCAACATCAGCGTTTGGTTTACGCCGGCCATAATGGTTGGCATTGCCAGTGGCAGTTGCACTTTAAACAGCAGTTGGCGCGGGCTGGCACCAAAGGATTCGGCGGCTTCGATCAGATCCTCAGGCACTTGGTTAATGCCCAGAATGGTCAGTCGCACGATCGGCGGCAGCGCAAAGATAATGGTCACCACCACCCCCGGTACGTTACCGATACCGAACAGCATGACGATCGGCACCAGATAGACGAAGGCCGGCGTGGTCTGCATGGCGTCGAGCAGTGGCCGGATCACCTTGCCGGCATGTTTGCTGCGCGCCAGCCAAATGCCGAGCGGCAGACCGATGACGATACAGAAGAACAGGGCGGTCAGGACCAGCGCCAGGGTCACCATGGCTTGCGACCAGGCGCCAATCGCGCCAATGGCAATCAGCGAGACCAGCGTCGCAGCCCCCATACCAAGGCTGGAGAGCTGCCAGGCAATCAGCGAGAACAGCAAAATGGCGATCGGGGCAGGCATGCCGAGCAGCAACTGCTGAAAGCCGCTGAGAATAAAATCGACCGGTACGCGAATGCCCTGAAACAGCGGGCGAAAGTGCAGCACCAGCCAGTCGATGCCGTGGGTCACCCAGGAGTCAAACGGCACCCAGGTTTTGTGGAACGGATCCAGCAGGCTGAAATGTTCCTGTTGGACCGGTGCGCTGTTAAGCCAGTCGGCACCCTGAGCGGCCTGATTGGCGGCGTCATGGGTTTCTGGTGGCGGTGCGCTGGACCAGGCATCGCCGGCGGGCGCTGTCGAGGTTGCGGCGTCAGTCGCCGGTGCGGCGCTGGGGTCGGCAGGCGCAGTCGCCCATGGATCCTGTGTAGTGTCACTCATTCGCTGGGCCCTCTTTATCTAAGGCCTGCAACAGCATGGCCTTGGAAATAATTCCGATATAGTTATTTTCTTCGCAGACCACGGGGACCGCACAGGGCGCCAGGGCAACCAATGAAATCAGTTCGCTCAGCGGCATGTCGGCCGGGACCGGGGCAGGGGCTTCCAGCAGGGCGTCATCCAACGTCTGGTTGGCCGCCAGCGCCTGCTTGAGTGAATCTACCGACACCACGCCGATAAATTTCTTCCCGCGTTCAATAACATATCCATAATCGCGGTCTTCATCGCGCAGCAGCTGCAGTGCTGAACGCGGACCAAAACCGGGGGTTTTGCGAATAAGGGCGACAGGACGACGCTGGGCGATATCCTTGGCGCTGAAAACGTGGCTGATATCGACGCCACGGAAGAAGGTGCGGACATAATCGTTGGCCGGATTATTTAATATTTCCTCCGGCGTACCGACCTGAATAACCTCTCCGCCTTGCATAATGGCAATACGATCGCCAATACGCATTGCCTCATCCAAATCATGGGAAATAAAGACGATGGTGCGCTGATGCTGGGCCTGTAATTTGACCAGCTCATCTTGCATCTCGGTACGGATTAATGGATCCAGCGCCGAGAAGGCTTCATCCATCAATAATATGTCCGGATTATTCGCCATGGCACGGGCTAATCCCACGCGCTGACGCATCCCGCCGGAAAGTTCATCGGGATAAGAATAGGCATAATTCTCCAGCCCGACCTGACGTAATGCTTCCAGGGCTTTTTCCTGGCGCTCCTGCGGTGGAATGCCGGCCAATTCCATACCGAACGCGGTGTTATTCAATACATTCATATGCGGCATTAAAGCGAATGATTGGAACACCATGCTGATCTTATTACGGCGTACGGCGCGCAGTGCGCTGTCGGATATTTTAGATATATCCTCGCCATCAATCAGCACCTGACCGCGGGTGGGTTCTATCAGACGATTGAGAAGGCGTACCAGGGTGGATTTTCCGGAACCGGAAAGCCCCATGATGACAAATATCTCGCCTTCTTCAATGGCCAGAGAGGCGTCTTTTACGCCCAGTGATAATCCGGTTTTTTCAAGCAATTGGTCTTTTGTCAGGCCTTTTTCAATCAGTTTGAAAGCGCGATCCGGATGTTCGCCAAATATCTTATACAGGTTCTTTACTTCGAGTTTAATTGCCATGCAATTTGCTGTTTCCTCTGATGAATTATCAAACGATAAAAATTTCCCAATAGAAAATAATAGTCCCCTATACCCTAACACAGTGAATATCTGAGACAACCCTCAATGTCCTATGAATGGGATATTGACGATTTACATCAAGTTTTCGATTAGTTATGGTAATGAGGTGAGTACTCAATTATCAGTGGCTGATATTTCCGATAAACGGTTGGTTTTAAGTAAGAATAATCCGCTCGGATTATTGCTGTTATTTGCCTGCCCAAGCCTGTTTTCGGACAATAAAAAACCCGACCAGAGGCCGGGTAAAAGTCATCAGTATTTCATCAATTTTCAACGACAGGTGCCGATATCGAGGGGATATCGCCGAAGTTATATTACCCCTTAAATATGACAGCCAGATGGCAGCTTATGCCTTGCGATACAGACGCCGCGGATGACCAATATTGCCGTACATCATTTCAACGCGCACAAACTGGGTGGCGACGCAGTATTCCAGATAACGTCGGGCCGTGGTTTTGCTGATCCCGACCTGTTCGACCACGTCTTCTACCGCATGCGCCGCTTCCGGTTGCTTGATAAACAGCGCCTGCACCAGCTCCAGCGTGTTGGTTTCTATGCCTTTGGCGCTGGGTTCGCTGGAGAACTGCTTGGATTGCAGGTTATACAGCGCGTCGACGTTGCTTTGGTCGATTACCTTGAAGGTGCGCTGGGTTTGCACAAACTGCATAAAGCGCTCCAGTGAATTGCGCAGCCGCTTGTAGGAGACCGGTTTAATGATGTAATCGAAGGCGCCATTGCGGATCGCCTGGCTGCAGGTATTCATGTCGCTGGCGGCGGTAATAAAAATCACTGAACAGCCGGGGTTTTTCACCGCCGCTTCTTCCATCAGTTCAATGCCCTGGCCGTCGGGCAAAAAATTGTCCAGCAGGATCAGCCGTGGCTGGTGGGCATTGACTTTGACTCTGGCCTCGGCCAGCGTGGCGGCATAAGCCACCACCCGCAGAGCAAAGTTCTGCTCAATAAATTCCGCGTGCAGCGTCGCCAGCTGTGGCTCATCTTCCACGATCAAAACGTCCAGTGCTTCTGGTTGCATCATTCGGGTGCTCAAGATTGTTTAGGGATAAACAAAGAAAAAATAGCGCCGTGCGGATCGTTGTCCGACACTTCTATGCTGCCGTGCGCCTGCGCCACGTGGCTGGCAACCAGGTGCAGGCCGATGCCGTGGTCACCCTTGTCATCTTTGGTGGTGACGCCCTGTTCGAACAGCGTATCGCGCACCTCAGGGGCAATACCGGTGCCGCGATCGGCCACTTCAATCACCAGTTCATTGCTGCTGTCGCTGATATAAAGTTCTACCGCCTCATAGGGCGCGCCGTAATGCAGCGTAGCGTCTACCGCATTATCCAGCAAATTGCCGATGATCGACATCAATTCGGTTTCATTCAATGCCGCCGGGATCTGCCGCAGCTGGCAGGCCGGGTCGAAGCGAAGCTCCACGCCTTTTTCCTTCGCGCTGGAGTATTTGCCCAGCAGCAGGCCGCATAATGCCGCCGAACTGAAACGCTGTGAGATAAAGTCGAGGATCTCCTGCGCACCTTCCGATTGCGCCTCCACATAGCGGATGGCCTCGTCGTAGCGTTGCATATGCAGCAGGCCGGCGAGGGTGGCGGTCCAGTTCAGCTGTTCGTGGCGCATGATGCGCAGGTTGTCGGCATAGCGCTTCACCTGGCTAAGCTGGCTGCTCAGGGTGTTGATGTCGTTTTTGTCGCGGAAGCTGATCACCCAGCCCTGCAGCTCTTCTTCCTGCATGATGCGTACCCGGCTGGCGATAACCCGGACATGGTTGAAGCGACAGACCTCGTCATGGGTGTCATGCCCTAGCTGTGAGGCGCCGAAGAAATCCGGCTGGGATTGGATCACCTCACCGATTTCTCTGCCCATCAGGGCGGCGGCGGGCTGACGCAAATCCAGCAGTTCGCGGGCCGCGTGGTTAATGGTGATGATCCGCAACTGAGGATCGACGGCAATCACCCCTTCATAGATTGCTTCCAGCAATGCTTTCTGTTGGCGTACCAACAGGGCAATTTCTTTCGGTTCCAGCCAGAACATTTGGCGTTTTAAATTCTTCGATAACAGCCACGAAAATACGAACAGCGCGATTAATAAAAGCACTATCGACCCAAGAATTTGCGTCAGAGTTCTGGAATTTAAATTGTCGATATGTGATTTGAGATAACCCACCGAAACAATGCCGATGACGTTATTATTTTCGTCCAAAATGGGCGCTTTACTGCGCAATGAAATGCCGATGCCGCCTTTGCGAATGGAAATAATGCTTTTGCCTTCGAGAACCTCTTTATTATCGCCGCCGACCATCGGCGTGCCGATACGGTTGGCATATTCAGAGTGATAAAGATGCCGGGTTTGCTTATCGCCGATAACGATATAGCTGGCATCGCTGCTGGCGCGAATTTTCTTCATTAGCGCTGCAATTTTAACCGGGTCTTTTTTTTCCACTGCGGTGATCAGGGAAGGGATCAGGGCAATCTCTCGCGCCTGCACCTGCGCTCGTGCACCGAGGTCGCGGTGCAGTTGCGCATCGAGCTGGTAGTAGGTGTAAGCACCAATAAACGTCAACAGCAGGCAGGAGAAGGCAACCAGGCACAGGAATAGCTTGATTTGAAATGAGAGTTTTATACGCATGACCGGGGTTCGCCCTGATAAATCCTGAAGGCTTACCCTATCATGAGTGGCCGTTAATGTAATATTGCGCCGGATCAACTTGTGATCGCAGCCACGGGATTATTCTTGTCGGGGTGGTTAATGCAGCAGCTGCAATAAAACTGATAATTCTTAAAGTAAAAATAACGTTAACACCATTAAAACCACGGCAAATTTTACATAATCCTAATTAACACCATAGAAACCATAACCACCATTAAAAACCCTTTTTAACTTTGAACAAAATCACAGCAGATAATCCGTGCGTTTCTCTATGATGGCTGAACAAACTAATAAGAGGCCAGATTATGAGCACAACAGATGATTCTTTCCTCGCCGCCAAAGACAAAACCGCTGAAATACCGCTTCGGGAAAAATGGTGGCATATACTGGACAATTACAAAGTAGGAATTATTCCGTTGCCGTTCTTTGTTCTGGCCGGCGTACTTATTTTATTGGATTGCCTGGAAGGGAAATTACCGAGCGATATCGTGGTCATGGTTGCCACATTGGCGTTCTTTGGTTTTGCCTGCGGCGAGTTTGGCAAACGCCTGCCGCTGATCGGCAAAATGGGGGCCGCGGCGATCTGCGCCACCTTTATTCCTTCTGCGTTGGTGCATTACGGCTTGCTGCCGGACGTGGTGGTGGAATCGACCACCAAATTCTATAAATCGACCAATATTCTGTATCTCTACATCTGCTGCATTATCGTTGGCAGCATTATGAGCATGAACCGTCAGGTGCTGATCCAGGGCTTTCTGCGCATTTTCGCGCCGATGCTGTGCGGTGAGATTGTCGGCATGCTGGTAGGAATGGCGGTGGGCATGGCGTTGGGGCTGGAGCCGTTCCAAATCTTCTTCTTCCTGATTTTGCCGATCATGGCCGGTGGCGTCGGTGAAGGCGCGATCCCGCTGTCGATGGGGTATGCGGCGATTCTGCATATGGAGCAGGGGGTAGCCTTGGGGCGCATTCTGCCTATCGTCATGCTTGGCAGCCTGACCGCCATTGTTCTGGCCGGCTTGCTTAACCAACTGGGTAAACGTTACCCGCACCTGACCGGCGAAGGCAGCCTGATGCCGAGCAAGCAGGGCGAAAGCGAGATGAGCGCGGTGGAAAAAATCAGCGGTAAGGTGGATGTCAGCACCATTGCCTGCGGTGCGCTGCTGGCTATCCTGCTGTACATGGTAGGGATGTTGCTGCACCGCATGATTGGCCTGCCGGCACCGGTTGGCATGCTGTTCGCCGCGGTGGCGGTGAAGCTGGCACATGGCGTGTCCCCACGCATTCAGGAAGGTTCGCAGGTGGTCTATAAATTCTTCCGTACTGCGGTCACCTACCCGATTCTGTTCGCCGTCGGCGTAGCGATCACTCCGTGGCAGGAACTGGTTAACGCCTTCACCTTCCAAAATCTGGTGGTGATCGTCAGCACCGTGTCTGCACTGGTGGCGACCGGCTTCTTCGTCGGCAAGAAAATTGGCATGCACCCGATCGACGTGGCGATTGTCTCCTGCTGCCAGAGTGGGCAGGGTGGCACTGGCGATGTTGCCATCCTCACCGCCGGCAACCGTATGTCGCTGATGCCTTTTGCGCAGATAGCTACCCGTATCGGCGGCGCGATCAATGTCTCGCTCTCTTTGCTGGTACTGGCCAAATTCTTCGTATAACTCAAAAAAATCCTTAGTGTTTCTTTGCCTTTCCCCGCCCCCGCGGGGATTTTTTTATTCATTTTTTGCCTCCGGCAGGCGTCATTTCCGCTTTGGGTTAATACTTAGCGCTCAAATGACAACAAGGAGTCACCATGTTCTGGAAACCTTACCTGCTGGGGGCGGCGCTGGCCGTTATGTCGCTGCAAACCCTGGCCGCCGCGCCGCAGGTGAAAACCCCCGCGCCGGGTTTTTATCGCATCATGCTGGGCAGCTATGAAGTCACAGCCTTGTCTGATGGCGTGCTCCGCTTGCCGGTTGACAGACTGCTGCTTAACAGTTCGCCAAAGCAGATAGAGACCGCTCTGGCCGAGCACCATCAGGGCCTGCCGGTCGTCACCTCTGTTAATGCCTACCTGATCAATACCGGCAGCAAGCTGATCCTGGTTGATACCGGTGCGGGTTCGCTGCTGGGGGACGGGTTGGGCAAACTGGTCGTAAACCTCAAGGCTGCCGGCTATCAGCCACAGCAGGTGGATGAAATTTACCTGACGCATATGCACCCGGATCATCTCGGCGGTTTGACGCAAAACGGTAAAGCTGTTTTTCCAAATGCAGTGGTGCGTGCCGGGCAGCAGGATGCGGATTTTTGGCTTAGCGAGAGTCGGTTGAAACAGGCGCCGCCGAAGGAGAAAGCCTCGTTCGAGAATGTTATCGCCGCGCTCAAGCCTTATCAGGCCGCCGGACATTTTAAAACGTTCAGTAATGATGGTGAGCTCTCGCCGGGGATCAGTGCGTTTGCCGCCCATGGGCATACGCCAGGCCACAGCATCTATCTGGTGGAAAGCCAGGGTAAAAAATTGCTGCTGCTGGGGGATTTGATCCACGTGGCGGCGGTGCAGTTCGCCCATCCGCGTGTCGCGATAAGTTTTGATAAAGATGCCAAAGCGGCAGTAGCCCAGCGGCTGCGGGTGTTTAGTGATAGCGCTCAACGCAGTGTGCTGGTGGGCGGACCGCATCTGTCATTCCCTGGGCTGGGTTACCTGAATAAACAGGGGGAAGGTTACGACTGGATGCCGCTGGAATATGGTGCCATGTAAGGCGTTTATCGGTTACGGGTGGCGAACACTTTGCTGAACCAGTCGATGAAGACCCGAACCCGCGGTGAAAGTTGGCGGTTGCGCGGGTAGAGCAAGGAGACCGGCATCGGAGTGGAGGGGAATTGCGGCAGCAGGGGCAGCAAGCTGCCGTTGTCCAGGCTGTCGCGCAGGTGATAACGCGGCACCTGAATGATCCCCAGCCCCATGCGCGCCGCAGCAACCAGGCTTTCCGCCGCGCTGACCGACACCGTGCAAGGCAATGTCACCTGCCGCGCCTGGCCGGCCACAGTAAATTCCAGCGGCATCAGGGTGCCGCTGGCCGAGGAACGGAAGCCCACCATGCGGTGGCCTTCAAGTTCGCTGATGGAATGCGGCATGCCAAAACGTTGCAGGTAGTCCGGGGCGGCGCAGGTAACCTCTTCAAGCTCGCCTAACCGACGCGCCACCATATCGCTGTCTTTCAGTTTGCCGACCCGCACCACGCAGTCGATACCTTCCCGCACCGGATCTACCAGCCGATCGCCCTCGCTCATAAAAAGTTCGATATCCGGATATTGCGTCAAAAAGTCGGGAAGTTCCGGCATTAAAAAGTGACGTGCCAACGTGCCGTGCACGTCGATGCGCAGCAGCCCACGCGGTTTGGCAGCGGCAAACGCCATCTCGGCATCTTCGATATCCGCCAGAATGGTCAGGCAGCGTTGATAGTAAGCTTCGCCATCCAGGGTGGGGCTGACGTGGCGGGTAGTGCGTTGCAACAACCGCACCTGCAGCCGAGCTTCCAGTTGCTTGATTGCATCGGTCACCGTCGATCGCGGCAGGTTCAGATCCTGTGCGGCCTGGGTAAAGCTGCGTTGTTCCACCACGCGGGTGAACAAGCGCATGGCATCGATTCTGTCCATGGTTATTGTTCGCTAAATTCGGATAGTGATAACGAAGAGTAGGGGATTATTCGCCAAGGCGAAAGGTGCATGATGTTGTCACGCCGGTAAGTCGCCGGCACATAGCCGACGAGGATAGAGAGCATGAACACCAAGACTCAGCAAGTTGCTATTGTCACCGGCGCATCGCGCGGTATAGGCGCGGCCATTGCCGAACGCCTGGCTGCCGACGGTTTTACCGTGATCGTCAACTATTCAGGCAATCAGGCATTGGCCGATGAGCTGGTGCGCAAAATTGAACAAAGCGGGGGGCGGGCGCTGAGCGCCAGGGCGGACGTCAGCGACGCCGCTGCCGTTGCCCAGCTGTTTGACCGTGCCGAGCAGGCTTTCGGCGGCGTGGATATCCTGGTGAATAACGCCGGGGTGATTGCGCTGGCTCCGGTCGCAGAAATGAGCGATGCCGATGTCGATCGGCTGATCGACATTAACCTGAAGGGGACCTTCAACACGCTGCGAGAGGCGGCGAAACGCCTGCGCGACAACGGGCGCATCATCAACTTTTCATCCAGCGTGGTCGGGCTGCTGCAGCCGAGCTACGGCATGTATGCCGCCAGCAAGGCCGCCGTCGAAGCGCTGACCAGCGTGCTGGCGAAAGAGCTGCGGGGGCGCAATATTACCGTCAACGCTATCGCGCCGGGCCCGACCGCCACCGGGCTGTTCCTGGACGGTAAAACGCCGGAGCTGATCGACCGGCTGGCGAAAATGGCTCCATTGGAGCGTCTGGGTCAGCCGCAGGATATCGCCGCGGCGGTGTCATTCCTGGCCGGTGCAGACGGTGCCTGGATCAACGGCCAAACCCTGCGGGCCAACGGCGGCATTATCTGATTTTACCGGGGCGGTTTCTCTCGCGGCAGGATCGGGTATCCTGTCGCGAGAAATCCACCGGAGGAAGCGCCTTATGGTAGGCCGCAGCAGAAGAAGAAAAACCGGCAGTCAGATTGACGATGGCGTGCGTTCACCCTGCAATAATGTTTGCCAGATCGACACCGAAAAGGCGTGGTGTCGGGGCTGTTGGCGCACGCTGGAGGAAATCGCCGCCTGGTCGAGTGCTGATGACGAGGAAAAACGGGCCATTTGGCAGCGCATCCGACAGCGTACCGGAAATATCTAAACTGTAGGGGCGCGGTAGCCTGCGCCCGTTCAGCGGTTATGGTTTAGAGCGAAGTGATTCGCCCCCGCGATTTCACTCAGAAATCCCAGTCGTCATCTTCAGTGTTGACCGCTTTACCAATCACGTAAGACGAGCCTGAACCGGAGAAGAAGTCGTGGTTCTCGTCGGCGTTAGGCGACAGTGCCGACAGAATGGCCGGATTGACCTGCGCCATCGAGGGTGGGAACAACGCTTCGTACCCCAGATTCATCAACGCCTTGTTGGCGTTATAGTGCAGGAAGGTTTTCACGTCCTCAGTCCAGCCTACACCGTCGTACAGCTCTTCGGTGTAACGCACCTCGTTATCGTACAAATCCTGCATCAGATCGAAGGCGAAATTTTTCACCTGTTGGCGGCGCGCCGCGTCGACCTTCTCCAATCCTTTTTGGAATTTATAACCGATGTAATAACCGTGCACCGCCTCATCGCGGATGATCAGACGGATCAAATCGGCGGTGTTGGTCAACTTGGCGCGGCTCGACCAGTACATCGGCAGATAAAAGCCCGAATAGAACAGGAACGACTCCAGGAATACGCTGGCGACCTTCTTCATCAGCGGATCGTCGCTGCGGTAGTGGGCCAGAATGATGCTGGCTTTTTTCTGCAGCGCGCGGTTTTCTTCGCTCCAGCGGTAGGCATCGTCGACGTCCGGCGTCTGGCACAGCGTAGAGAAAATTGAGCTGTACGAACGAGCATGCACCGCCTCCATAAAGCTGATGTTGGAGTACACCGCCTCCTCATGCGGCGTAATCGCATCTTCGATCAGCGCCGGCGCGCCCACGGTATTTTGAATGGTGTCCAGCAGCGTCAGGCCGGTGAACACCCGAATGGTCAACTGCTGTTCCTTTGGCGTCAACGTTGCCCACGACGGAATGTCGTTCGACAGCGGCACCTTCTCCGGCAGCCAGAAGTTGGAGGTCAGGCGGTTCCACACCTCCAGATCCTTGTCGTCTTCGATGATGTTCCAGTTGATCGCGCGCACCAACTGCGCCGGTTTAGGGGTATTCATAGATTGCCTCACAGTGCACAGGACACGCAGCCCTGCACCTCGGTGCCTTCCAACGCCATCTGGCGCAGGCGGATGTAATAGATGGTTTTGATGCCTTTACGCCAGGCATAAATCTGCGCGCGGTTGATGTCGCGGGTGCTGGCGGTATCGCGGAAAAACAGCGTCAGCGACAGCCCCTGATCGACGTGCTGAGTGGCGGCGGCATAGGTATCGATAATTTTTTCCGGCCCTATGTCGTAGGCATCCTGGTAGTACTCCAGGTTGTCGTTGGTCATATAGGGCGCCGGGTAATAGACGCGACCAATTTTTCCCTCTTTGCGGATCTCGATGCGTGACACGATCGGATGGATGCTGGAGGTCGAGTTATTGATGTAGGAGATGGAGCCGGTGGGCGGTACCGCCTGCAGGTTCTGGTTGTACAAGCCGTGCATCATCACCGACTGGCGCAGCGCCAGCCACTCTTCGCGGCCTGGGATGGCGATATTGGCGTCGGCGAACAGCGCGCGAACCCGTTCGGTTTGCGGCTGCCATTCCCGTTCGGTGTATTTGCTGAAGTATTCACCTGAAGCATAGGTCGACTCTTCGAAGCCGCCGAATGTGCTACCGCGCTCGATGGCCAACCGGTTAGAGGCGCGAATGGCGTGGTAAGCGACGGTATAGAAATAGATGTTGGTGAAATCAATCCCTTCTTCTGAGCCGTAGAAGATGCGTTCGCGGGCCAGGTAGCCGTGCAGGTTCATCTGGCCGAGGCCAATGGCATGCGAACTGCGGTTGCCTTCGGCAATCGACGGCACCGAGCGAATGTCGCTCATGTCCGCCACCGCCGTCAGCGCACGGATCGCGGTGTCGACCGCTTTGCCAAAGTCGGGGGCATCCATGGTTTTGGCGATGTTGAGCGAACCGAGGTTGCAGGAAATATCCTTGCCTACCTGGTCGTAGCTCAAGTCATCGTGATAGGTGCTGGCGCGGTTAACCTGCAAAATCTCGGAGCACAGGTTGCTCATGTTGATGCGCCCGGCGATCGGGTTTTCACGATTGACCGTATCTTCAAACATCATGTACGGATAACCGGATTCAAACTGGATCTCCGCCAGTACCTGGAAGAATTCACGCGCATTGATGCGTGATTTGCGGATGCGCTTGTCATCCACCATTTCGCGGTACTTCTCGCTGACGCTGATTTCCGAGAACGGCACGCCGTACACTTGCTCGACGTCATAGGGCGAGAACAGGTACATCTCTTCGTTATTCTTCGCCAGTTCGAAAGTGATATCCGGGATCACCACCCCCAGCGACAGCGTCTTGATGCGGATTTTCTCGTCGGCATTTTCACGCTTGGTGTCGAGGAAACGCAGAATATCCGGGTGATGAGCGTTGAGATAGACCGCACCGGCACCCTGACGCGCACCCAGTTGGTTGGCGTAAGAGAAGGCGTCCTCAAGCATCTTCATGATAGGGATCACCCCTGAAGACTGGTTCTCTATGCGTTTGATCGGAGCACCGACCTCGCGAATGTTGGTCAGTAAAAACGCCACGCCGCCGCCGCGTTTTGACAGTTGCAGCGCAGAGTTCACCGCCCGACCGATTGACTCCATATTGTCTTCGATGCGTAACAGAAAACAGGACACCAGTTCGCCGCGCTGCTGCTTGCCGCAGTTGAGGAAAGTGGGCGTCGCCGGCTGGAAGCGGCCCGAGATCATCTCCTCCACCAAATCTTGTGCCAGCGCGGTATCACCCGCCGCCAGCGTCAAGGCGACCATGCACACCCGGTCTTCGTAGCGTTCCAGGTAGCGCTTACCGTCGAAGGTTTTCAGCGTATAGCTGGTGTAATACTTAAAGGCACCGAGGAAGGTCTCAAAGCGGAATTTTTTCGCATAGGCCTGTTGGAACAGCTGTTTGATAAAAGCGAACTCATACTGCGCCAACACGCTCTGTTCATAATAACCTTCCTCCACCAGATAGCGCAGCTTCTCCTCCAGGTTATGGAAGAACACGGTGTTTTGATTCACGTGCTGCAGGAAGTAGTGCCGCGCTGCTAACCGATCCTTGTCAAACTGGATACGGCCCTCGGCATCATAAAGATTGAGCATCGCGTTGAGCGAATGGTAATCCAGCGCGCTTGCGGCGGGCCGGGTCAGTTCTGTCGTTGCCAAAATGCGGTTACTCCCTGTCGAACGTTTGCAACGTCTTGTGTGGTGCCGAGCAGCTCAAAGCGGTAAAGAAAAGGCACCTGACATTTTTTGGCGATGATGTCGCCGGCAATGCCGTACGCTGCGCCGAAATTGGTATTCCCGGCGGCGATAACGCCGCGCAGGAAAGCGCGATTTTGTGGATCGTTGAGAAAGCGGATCACCTGGATCGGCACGGCTCCTACGGCGCTGCCGCCACCATAGCTGGGCACGATCAAAATATAGGGTTTATCCATCAGCAGTTTGCTGCGGGCGCCGGCGATAGGGATACGTATCGCCGGCAATCCCAGTTTTTCAACGAACCTGTGGGTGTTCTCCGAACTGCTGGAGAAATAGACCAGCGGGTTCATGGGCAACCTCAGGACGCCAGGGCGTGGGCCAGCGCGCCGATTTTGTCCGGCCGGAAGCCAGACCAGTGATCTTCACCGGCGATAATCACCGGAACTTGCTGATAGCCAAGGGATTTAACATGGTTCAGCGCCTGCTGATCCTGGGTGAGGTCGATCACCTGATAACCAATCCCTTGTTTATCGAATGCGCGATAGGTGGCGTTGCACTGGACACAGTCCGGTTTACTGTAAATAATAATGCTCATGATTCGCATTTACCTTTTAGGCTGAAGGAAAGGCGGACAGGTCAGATAACGGAGCATTGAACGGCGTTTCTGACGGCGTTACCAACCGCTACATGTTCCCTGCGGTTGATGGGTTAAATACTATATGTGGATATTTAATTTATCAACCACGCTATATATGGTGTTTTGGCAGGATTCACGTTGAGGCCGCATCAGGGCTGGAAAAGCAGAGGGAAAAATTTTTTTGGCGGTTGTTGGCGGGAAACCCCTCTCGGGCGAGAGGGGGATAAGTGCGGTTTCGTCATTGACGCATGCTGATGGCCAGGCGGTTAAAGGCGTTCATGATGCTGATGGCGAAGGTTAAATCGGCAATTTCCGCATCGCTAAAGTGCGTCTGCAGCGCTTCAAACGCGCTGTCCGGTGCGCCAGTTGCGGCGATCAGGGTCACGGAGTCTGCCCACTCAAGCGCCGCGCGCTCGCGGTCGCTGAACGCATGACTCACGCGCCAGCCCGCAAGTTGGTCCAGCTTGGCGTTGTCAACGCCACTTTCTCTCAGTGCTTTACCATGCATATCCAGGCAGTAGGCACAGCCGTTAATCTGCGATACGCGCATAAACATCAGCTCAATTGTCGCCTTGTCCAGCGCGCCTTTCTCCAGTGCCATCAGGGCGGCCACCATGCCTTTGTAAGGGGCGGGAGAGAGTTCGGAATATTTCAAACGTTGCTTAATCATGGTCAACCTCAGGTAGCGAACAGCAGAATAATGAGGCTACTTTAATGGCGATATGGACTATGCTATAGAGCCATAAAATGATTATTTAACCAGGCCATGATGCGTCAGTTTCTCTCCTCTTTGCGGCTGGATGCTCAGCTCGCAGATCCTTTGTACCGGCAGATTTATCTGCGAATTAAAGACGCCATTGCGCAAGGAAGCCTGCAGGCGGGCAGTCGGCTACCTTCTGTACGTGGGCTGGCGAGCGATCTGGGAGTGGCGCGGGCCACGGTGGAAAGCGCTTACGGCCAACTTATCGCCGAAGGTTTTCTGCAAAGCCGGGGACAGGCTGGCACTTATGTTTCGCCGCAGCTGCAGAATCTGCCGGTACGCGCAGCATTGACGACGGAAGTGTTGCCGGCGGTGGCGGCTAATCCATTGCATCCGAGTGGGGCAACGCAGCCTTTTCAATTGGGGCTGCCGGCGCTGGATGCTTTCCCGCGCGCACTATGGCAGAGGATTGTCGGTCGCCAATTGCGTACTGCTCCTTTGGCGGCCATGGCTCATCCGTCAACTCAAGGGTTGCCAGAGCTGCGCGCGGCGATCGTGAATTATTTGCAGCTTTCGCGTGGTATCAATTGTCGACCGGAACAGGTTTTTATTTGTGCCGGCTATCAGGCACTGCTGGATTTGGTGATCGGCACTTTACTCAAGACCGGTGACGAGGTGTGGCTGGAAGACCCCGGCTACCCGGTGACCCTACCGCTATTTCGCGCCGCCGGCATGCAGCCGGTGGCCGTGCCGGTTGATGAGCAGGGGATGAATATCGCCGTCGGTGTTGCCGCTGCACCTCGAGCACGCATGGCGGTGCTGACGCCGACCCACCAGAGTCCCCTGGGCGTCTCGCTTAGCCTGGCGCGGCGCATGGCCTTACTGGAGTGGGCACAGCAGCAGGGGGCATGGATCCTTGAAGACGATTACGACAGCGAGGTTCGTTATCATGGTCGGCCGCTGCCGCCGTTGAAAAGTCTCGATCGTCAGGGCAGGGTACTGTACGCCGGGACTTTCAGTAAAACCTTGTTTCCGGCACTGCGTATGGCTTATTTGGTCGTGCCGCTTGAACAGGTGGACGCTTTTGGACGCAGCAGCCGGTTACGCGGTTGCGGCTGCCCGCCGCTGATGCAGGCCAGCGTGGCTGATTTTATCCATCAGGGGCATTTCTATCGCCATCTGAAACGTATGCGGCCTCTCTATCGCCAGCGCCGTGAATGGCTGGCGCAGGCGCTTGCACGACAGCTGTGGGAGTATTTGACGGTATCGTCGCAGGCCGGGGGCATTCAATTACTGGCACGATTGACGGCAAAAGGCTTGGATCGGAGGATCGCGCAAGAGGCCTGGCAACGCGGGTTGTCGATACAGGCACTTTCGGATTGGCACATAGCCAGTGCGGCGGGAGATGGCCTGCTGATGGGGTTTGCCAACTTTACCCAGCAGAGCGAGGCTGAGCGGGCAGTGGCCAGGCTAGCCGAGTTGTTTGACGCCACAAATTAAACGGCCCGCGGTTTCCCACGGGCCAGACGCACATCTGTTGTTTTATCTTTATGACTGCAAGGGGTGTTAACGCCGGGCCAGCAGAACGCCGAGGACGATGCCAACCGCGGCCCCGATCCCTACGCCCTGCCAAGGTTTGTCGCGCACGTAGCTGTCGGCTTGTTCGACGGCATCGCGGGCGTGCTGTGTCAGATTGCTGGAACCATTGAAGCGAGCACGGGCGTCGCGTAACACGCCTTTGGCTTTGCTGTGCAGCTCTTTCAGTTCCTCTTTGGTTTTGTCACCGGATGCACGTAGCACCTCATCCAATGTATCAGCCAAAAGAGTGACGTCCTGATCAATGTCGCGTTCTACTTTTTCTGATTTCTTAAACATTCGACTCTCCGTTTTTGACACATGTCTCTTAAGTGTAGACCATTTCTCAAAATGTGCCGGCGATCACGGTAAAATACCTGGTGGGATAACGTCACCAGCGATGCCTGTCTGTGTTGTACATTTGGTTACTCGGCGAAACCAATCACTCACGGAAGCGGCTCATCGATTCCTCTAGTATCTGCTTCAACGGCCCAACGGGGCTTACTGAAAAAACACTCTGAGGAATTAAAGATGAAAAAAGTATTAGCCCTGATCGTTGCTGCCACCATGGGTCTGTCTTCTGTTGCTTTCGCTGCTGATACTGCTGCAGCTCCGGCAACGGCTGCTCCGGCTGCAACCACCACTACCGCTGCGCCAGCTGCTGCTGAGAAGGCTCCTGCTAAAGCCACTCATCATAAGAAAGCGCACCACAAAGCGACCAAGAAAGCCCCAGCTCAGAAAGCCCAGGCGGCTAAAAAGCACCACAAAGCCACCAAGAAAGCCCCAGCTCAAAAAGCTCAGGCCGCTAAAAAGCACCAAAAAGTAAGCAAAAAAGCTCCAGTACAGAAAGCTCAGGCTGCTAAAACTCACCACAAAGTAAGCAAAAAAGCGCCAGCTCAAAAAGCCCAGGCTGCTAAAAAACACCACAAAAAAGCGCCAGTGCAGAAAGCTCAGGCCGCTAAAAAACACCACAAAGCCACCAAAAAAGCAGCAACTCCAGCCGCTTAATTGAGTGAGGAATGCGGTGCCTGAGGGGGCCGCATCATCACGACGTTATTGAGACACCCGGCTTGGCCGGGTGTCTTCTTTTGAGGGCTAGCTCATGATGATCAATCGCTATCTGTTCGAAGTGATTTTCAGCGCCGTCACCCTGTGTGGGCTGATCGTGGCCTGGGAACTGTTTCTGGCCGACGGTTTTCTCTGATTACTGCGCGATGGGCGTTTCATGCAGGTGCCGCCAGCCCAGCCCGGTTTGGGTTTGTTCAAACACCACGGTGGAATTGCGCAGCGTCGCCGCCTGTCCAGGCAGCCTCTGTTTCTCGCGATAGCTGACCACTGCCCCCGTCGGCCATTCGGCCACCAACGTCATCTCTTCTATGCTGATTGCCAACCCCGGTTTGGCGGCCCGATGCTCACGGAAAAACGCGCTCAGTGCGGCAAAATCCAGTCGGTTGCCGTTCAGCGCGATCATGCTGAAGGCGGGATCAAAACGTGCCAACAGCCCCTGTTCATCTCCGGCCCCTTTTTCCAGCCAGTTTTCAATGGCGACGTGTGCGTCGATCACTTCGGTAAAATATTGGTTCATTGGTGTTCCTGTTGAGTATTGAGACGGCGCACTATGGCGCGGTTTGCGATGCGCAGGCACAGCAGCATGGGGATCAGCGTGCTGGCGGCGGCCAGGTAAAAACAACTTTTGTAGGCGACGGCGGGGGTAAAATGTTCCAGCAGCAGGTTGAGTAACAAGCTGAGCAGGGCGACACCTAGGCAGAAGCTGAGCTGTCGGTTGATATTCCACAGCGCACTGGCGTCGGCCAATTGCTCATCGGCAATATGCAAAAAGGCGCTGCTCTGCGCGGTGCTGCTGCACAGGCTGCCGCCAAAGCCCATCAGGGCGAAGGCCGCAACCTGCAATCCGTAATCCCCAGCGTGCGCAATCTGCGACAGCGCCAAAATGCCCAACCCTTGCAGCAAACAGCCGAAGATAAACAGCGGTTTCGGGCCAAAATGGTTAAATTTTCTGCCGGTCAACGTGATGGCCAGGAACGAGGCCAGCGACCAGGGCAGCATCAGGCTGCCGACCTGCGCGGCACGCATGCCCAACTGATTTTGCAAATACAGCATGGCGATCAGGCTGACGCCGATAAACAGGCCGGGGATGCACTGATAAATCATCATCGACGTGCGCAACAGCGGATCCTGAACCAGGCGCAGGTTCAGCAAAGGGTGGGTAATGCGCAGGCTACGGCGCAGGAAATAGGTCAAGGCGATCGCTCCTGCGGCCAACAGTAACGCGCCTTGCGCAAGGCCCCCGTTTTCCCCCAGTCGGGTGAGGCCCAGTAAGATCAGCGTCAGGGCCGTACAGGCGCTAAGCAACCCCTTGATCTCGAGCGGTCGACGTTGCGGAGCGGGTACCTGAGGGCGCAGCCAGAGTGCGGCCAACAGCAGCGCCAGCGCGGCGAGCGGCAGGTTGGCAAAGAACACCCAGCGCCAGTCGAGCCGGTCAACAATAAGCCCCCCCAATGCCGGTGACAGTGCCGGGGCCAGCAGGCCTACCAGCATAATGGCGGCGGAAAGCCCCGCGCGCTCATGGCTACGGTACAGTTGGTAGGTCAGCGTTTGGCCGATCGGGATCAGCAGTCCGCCGCCCATGCCCTGCAGCACTCTCCAGCCAACCAGTTCGCCGATGGAATCGGCATAGCCCGCCGCCGTCGTTGCCAGCATAAACAAGGTTAACGACAGCAAAAACACCCGCCTTCCGCCAATGCGCTGCGCTAACCAGGCGCTGAGCGGGATCACCAGCGTCAGGCCGAGAATGTAGCCGTTACTGACCCAGGCCAATTCACCGACCGAAGCCTGCAGCGCATGACCGATTGAGGGGTAAGCGACGTTGGCGATAAACATGTTGATCAGATCGACAAAAAATCCGAGCAGGTAGACGATTGCGACTTTGATGCGATAGGGCATGGTGCCTCCGGTTGAAGGCCAGCAGTGTAACGGGCGGGAAAGTGCGGATAAATCGGCTATGAGCGATTACACTGTCAAAATTATTTTGACAATAAGGGGCGACAACATGCTTAACCTGCAGCGTTTGGCTATCTTCGTGGCCGTGGTGGACGCCGGCAGTTTCACCGCTGCTGCGGTGGCGTTGGGGCAAACCAAGGCGGTGGTCAGCTTCAATGTCAAACAGCTGGAGAGCGAACTGGGGGTGTCGCTGCTGGTGCGCAGCACCCGACGGCTGGCACTGACCGACGCCGGCGAACGTTTTTATCAACGTTGTCTGCGGTTGTTGCAGGATGCGGAAAACCTCTTGGATGACGTACGTCGGGATCACCATGGATTGAGCGGCGTATTGCGCATCACCACTACGCCGGAATACGGCGCTCAGGTGGTGGTACCGGCGTTGGCGGCGTTTTCCCAATTGCATCCGCGCCTGCGCATTCAGCACGTTTCCTCTTCCTATCATGCCGATTTGATTTCAGAGCGTTTCGACGTGGCCATCCGGCTGGGACAACTGGCGGATTCCAGCCTGCGGGCGGCACTGCTCGACAGCTTTGCTATTGTGCCGGTCGCTTCGCCGGCCTACCTGGCCCGCCATCCCATTGCGTCTCTGGCCCAACTGGCACAGGCACAGTGGATTGCTCACAGTCGCCTCAGCTCGCCGCTGAGTTGGCAGGTCATTACCCCTGAGCGCCAGGCGGTGCTGTTCAAGGTGGAAGATGCCGCCACGTTGATGGGCGACAGTGCCGCAGCGCTGTTGGCGTTTGCTTTGCACGGTGCCGGGGTGGCGCTGTTGCCCGAATGGCTGGTGCGGCCTGCCCTCGCCGAGGGCAAGCTGTGTCCGCTACTCACGGACCATCAGTTTCCTGCGCAGAGTATTTATGCGCTATACCCCAACACCCGCCACGTACCGGAAAAGGTGAGGGCGTTTATCGATTTCCTGCGGGCGCGGGTAGCCACGGATGAATAAATGCCATGATGGCGGCCAGCGTTTGCCGGTGTACGGCTTCGCGTTGTTCGCTGGAAGAGGCGCAAAGCACCGCCCCATCATCTTCTTCACTCGCCAGGATTTGCCGGCCTTTGGGCTGACAAACCGGCAGGAAATTGAAATGATTGCCGCTGGATAGCCTCAGTGCATGAATAGGTTGCTTTCCGTTATCCGCCGCCAGCGTGGCACCGCCAAGCCCGGGTTCCTGGCCGTCGGGCAAAAAGTGCTGTGGCTCGACGATCAGTAACGGTGCGCTGAGCCGACGCAGGCTGGTCGGCAGCAGGTAGGGCACCATGCCGGGATCTAGAGCCACCGCAAAGCGAATGCGCGGGTCGGTGTAGTCGGCGTCAAATGCCCTGGCGGAAAGCTTCGTCAGTGCGACGTTGGCTTGTGTATAAAACTGACAGTTGGGCGACTGCGGTGCTTGTCGGCAGCCATCGATGAAATCGCTCAGCCGGACTTTACCGCCGATAGCTGCAATGGTGCTGTAACCGCCCTTGGAGTGGCCGATAACGCCAATCGCCTGAGGGTTGAGCATCGGCTTCCAGCGAGGGTCGGTGGTGACGGCGCTAATCAAGGCGGAAATATCGCTGGTTTGTAACCACAGCTCGGCAGATAAAGCCGGAACCGAGTTACCGGTAGTGCTGCCTGGGTGGTTGGCCGCCACCACGATCGCGCCTTGTTGGGTCAGCGCTGCCGCCAGCCAGGCCTGGCTGGCGTTATTGCCGCCGCTGCCGTGGCTGATCACGATCAGCGGAAAATGCCCACTTGCTGCCGGCGCGTCCGGCTGACTCTCAATGCCGGTAAAGACCGGGTTTGCACCGATGAGCTGCGGTTTAGCCGTTTCGGTGGTGGGGTAGTAAATTCGGCTGACTAACGAACGCGAGCCGGCCTGAACGGTTTCATCGTGGGTGGCGACCTGATAGGGGGACGCGCTCGCAGCACCGCACCACAGCATCAATAACAACAAGGTTCTTTTCATTTTCACTCCTCAAGGTATCGAGATTGAGAGGGTGGCATTGGCGGTGCCATCCGGCGACCTCGATCGCGATCCGGGTCGTTAAATGATTGTTTTAACAGTACACTGTTGATTCCGTGTGCAAACGACAAGACCTTGATGATGCCGCTTATTCCTCTCACATTTCTGTTCGGTCTGCTGTGCCTGGGGCTGCTGTATCGCCTCGGTCGTCCAACGGCGCGGCGCTGGGTCTTTCAGCTATTGTTGTTGCTGTGCGCGTGGCAAAGCCTGCTGGTGGGTATCCGTTATGGCTACGGCATAACGCAATTCAATGGGCTGCAACCGTTCGGCGCGATGGCGATCCCTTCACTGGCTTATGTCGCGTTTTTGGTGAGTACCCAGGGCCGTTTGCGGCGGCGCGAACTGTGGCATCTGATGCCACTGTGCCTGACGCTGTTGGCCAGCCTGACGGCGCCCTTTTTGCTGGATGCCATGATTGTCGGGGGGTATCTGGGGTATGGAGCCGCATTGCTATATGCGTTGCGGCGCGGTGAAAACGCTTTGCCGCAGGTGGCGCTGGCGGAAAGTTGGCTGAGCTATCGACTATGGCGCGGTTTGGGGGGCTTGCTGATCATGGTGGCGGTAGCCGAAGGGGTGATTGCGCTCGACTTTTCCCTGTTTGACGGGCGGCACGCCGGTTGGCTGGCAACGATCGATAATCTGTTGGTGGCGTTGAGCCTATGCTTGGTGCTGTCGCGCAGCCGACCTGCGGAAAGCCCGGTTGAGGTCATATCGGAAACGGCGGATAGCGGGGTGGAAGATGAGGATCAACTGGCCGAGTGGTTTGAGCGGGTGCAACAACGGCTGCGGCAAGATGACTTCTACCTGGAGCCTGAGCTGAACCTGGCCCGGCTGGCGCGCAAGGTGGGCTTGCCGGCGCGACGGGTTTCGCAGGCTATCAATCGGCATACGGGAATGAATGTGTCGCAATATGTGAATCAACTGCGTATTCGTCAGGCGGCGCAGTGGTTGCTCGCCGGTGATGAGCCGGTGACTGAAATTATGCAAAAGGCCGGATTCACTACCAAATCGAATTTTAACCGCGAATTCTTGCGCATTCAGGGTGTGAGCCCAAGTGAATGGCGCAGGCAACAACAGCGGCTTTAAATAATACTTTGTTATCCCTTGCCAGGTTTGGATCGGGGCTATGCTAAATGCTGTTGATGAGCCGTACGGGCGTGCCGTCAATCTCTTGATTTTGCGGTACTGAGGGTGTTTCCGGGCGTGATGTTGACGCTGCGCCTGCTGTTGCAAAAACGGCAAAATACCTGGTTAAGGAATATTCCTAAACCCACATCCATACCGAAAAATTTATTGTTTCATCTCATGATTACGGTAAGGTCGCTCAGCGGTCCAGAACGAGAGGAGAAATCGATGTATTTACGGCCGGATGAAGTGGCTAGAGTGTTGGAGAATACGGGGTTTGAGCGTGATTATGTCACCGATCAAGCCTATGGTTACCGCAAGGGTGAGCACTACGTGTATGTGAATCGTGAAGCGCGGATGGGCAGAACCGCGTTGGTGATCCACCCGGCGCTGAAAGAGAAAAGCGTGCATTTCGCCACGCCGACCTCGCCGATACGCACCAGCGATCAGTACCTTGAGTTTCCCCTGGATTTAAGCAGCGATACCCCGAGTGCGCGTTATGGCATTCCCCACGGTTTCAGCTCGCGTGACGCGCTTTCGCGCTATATCTACAGCATGTTTCTGTAATGCCTCCCCCGCCTGCGGGGGACATCTTCACCAATTGGCAATGGCTTCCTGGTTAAAACGCTCGTTGTAGGCGCGGCGGAACTGTGCCAGCTCGAAAGCATCGATATCCAGATCGGCAAAATAAAACAGCGCGGCTTCGGTGTGCTCGGCATGTAACTCTGGCGACAGACCGGCACGCAGCAGGGTTTCCCGCCACAGGGCAATCTGGTGGTCGTCTGCCTGTTTGATAAAGGTCAGATAGATAAACAGCAAATAGGCCGCTTGGTGCATCTCTTCGGTGTAACCGTTGTTCAGCATGCGGATAAAGGTCTGGCTGTTGCGGCTACCCATCTCCTGAATCATCGATTCAATCAGCATAGGTTTCACTTTCAACAGGTGGGCCAGAGAGTCAATGGCTTTGCGGGTATCGGAAGTCAGAATGCGGTAACCAATAATAAATACAACGATCAGGGCAGCGATGATGATCCAGGTCATTTATGATTTATTACACTCTCGGAACGCCAGTATTTGGCAGGAGGCGCTGCAGGACAGCGCCCGGTGTCAACGCTGTTCGCCGCTGAAATTGTCGGCTGCCCGCTGCTGATTGCGCAGGTGGTGGTTGAAGCTGGCGGCATCTTTGGCCAGTGCGTCCAGATGGGCGCCCAGCATTTTAATTTGCTTCACCAATGCGTGCTGCTCCGGCACTGAACTGGCGGTGCTCAGCTTGCGTACCAACTGTTCGTTCTGCATACGCAGTGCGACTTCGCGCTGTTTAGCCTCTTCCAGCAACTGCTGCAGGGCCTGATAGCTGTGCTGCCATTCACGGTGCTGCTTTTCGAAGCTGGCCTGCAACTCACTCATGGCATTTTGAAACTGGGTTTCCAGCTCGCGCATTTTCATGGGATCGATCCTTTGCGGCACTCAATAATGGTTTTGCAGTATAACGAAAACTGCACAGAACCTCACCCGTTGACGACGATTGCGGAAAATTCCCGGCTTGCAACCGGAGCTGTGGGTCTTACAATCAGGCTTATTCCGGCATGAAAGGCTTAGTGTCCAAGAGTGGCTTTGAGATGAGCAACCAAGACAAAGATTTTTTTGAACAGGCGATGGCGGATGTCATTCCGTTATCCCGCGGTCCCGAGACGTTGTACTTGAAGCCGCAGGAGACCATGGATAAGCGCGCGCGCCGTGAAGCGCAGGCGCTGCAGCAGGAAAACTTTCTCAGTACCGGCTTTCTCGAACTGATCCCCTGTGAGCAACCGTTGGAATATAAAGGCGAGGGCATTCAACAGGGCGTGCTCGACAAGCTGAGCCATGGCCGCTACCCGCCACAGGCCAGTCTGAACCTGTTGAAAAAGCCGGTGGAGGCCTGTCGGCAAGCTCTGTTCCGCTTTATTGTGCAGGCGGAAAAGCAAAGTCTGCGTTCGCTGCTGATCGTTCACGGCCGTGGGCGAGATGATGAAAGCCACGCCAACGTGATCCGCAGCTATGTCGCCAAGTGGCTGGCCCAGTTTGAGCAGGTGCAGGCTTTTTGTCGGGCATTGCCGCGCGATGGTGGTGAAGGTGCCTGTTACGTGACGTTGCGCAAATCAGCACAGGCGAAAGCCGATAACTTCGAACGTCACGCCAAACGTAGTCGATAAACGGGGCAACAGAAGGCCAGCCGGTAGCGGGGCCACCGGCTGGTGGGGGTTATTTATTGAAGAATTTATAATCCAGCGAATAACGTCCGGCGCCGGTGACCGCCAGCAGCAACAGCCCGCCAATAATGCTGATGTTTTTGAAGAAGTTTATTTCATTGCCCATCATTTCCATGCCGGTCATTTTCCAGAATGGGTGGCCGATAAACGCGGTGCCGAGTACGTAAAGGGCAAAAATAACCGCGATAGGGCGGGTAAATAACCCAAGAATAAGCGCAATGCCGAAAAAGAACTCCACCACCACGGCGATAATCGCCGCTAAATAAGGCATGGGCGTACCATACCCTTCCATTGCCGTGACGGTTGCACCAAAGCCAACCAGCTTCATCCAGCCAAATATGATAAACAGGATCATCAACAATATTCGGGATAGCAGAATAACGCCGTCTTTTGAGCTTTCACCCATTTTGAACTCCTCAGCCACTGTCACAATTATGTTGTGTTACTGATTAAAGAGTAGACTAATATTGGCTTTGTTGTAGCGACAACCGAGAGTTACGCACTTTTTTATAGGAATAAATTCTATGGATCTTAAATTTTTGGAAGATGAAAAGCGTTTCTATATAAACGATCAGCAGGGGAAGATGATTGCCGAGATATCTTTTGTGCCCAGCGGCGACAAATTAACCATCATTGATCACACCTGGGTTGACGAAGTGCTAAAAGGCCAGGGGGTAGGTAAAAAGTTGGTGGCGCTGGTGGTTGCCAAAATGCGCGCGGAAAACCGCAAAATCATTCCGTTATGCCCGTTCGCCAAACACGAATTCGACACCACGCCAGAATATCAGGATATACGCGCCTGAAACCTAGCGGGGCGTAACCACGTCCCGCTGCTCAGCGCATGCCAAAGTTGCTACCACTGCGTTGGCCGGAACCTGCGGTCTTTGCGCGTAACCCATGCTGATAAGCTTTTCCCCCAATAGCGAACTCGCTCTTTGTGGCAGCGCTGGTTGCATAATAATCGCTATATAATATATTACATAACGATTATTAAAACAGAGGGATAGCCATCTAATGCCGGGATTATTGATGTTCTATGTGGGCGGCACCGCACCGGGTGCCAATATCGAATTGCACGACGTACAATTCGTTGCAGCGGAGCGGCCAGAACAGGCTTATCCCTTGCTGCGCGAGAAATGGTTTGGCGATAAGAACAAGGTGCATGTTGATGGCTATTCGCGTATTGAATGGGCGGATGGCTATGACGTGGCGCTGAAGGCTGAGCCGTTCGTCGGGCCGGAGAAGCTGTTCTTCGTTAACGTGGGCGGTTATCGCAGTGACGAGTTGGCTGAGCTGCACGAGTTTGGCCTGTTTGTCGCGCACAGTGCGGATGAAGCCAAAGAAAAAGCCAAGCAGACGCTACTGACCGGCAGCTTCAAGCAGCATAAGGATGATCTGGCTGAGGTGGACGATTGCCTGCTGTTGCAGTCACTGCAGGGATACCATGTACATTTGCAGGCCAATGCGCAGGGTAAAGCGGCGCAACCGCTGTGGCAGGGCTATTTGCCGATCGGCGAGTAGAACGTGATAGTGGCGCCGATGCCTGCAACCGCGCCCTAAGCCATTGGGGGGAGGCAGCCTCCCCAATATTGGATGTGTTCAGGATTTATTGCGGAAAAGAAGCATTAAGCAGGTTTATGAGCGGCCAGAATAAATATCATTGGGCGCTCTTTTTCTTCGTCCAGCGCCGGGTTTTCTGCGATTTGTTGAGCCGAAGGGCCCCATTCGTTCAGATAGCTAATGACGAAGCCTTGCCGGATCAGCAAGTTTACGTAGCTGCCAAGCGTGCGGTGCTGCTTGATGACCCCATCTGCCAACCAATTTGAAATCCGCTGACCTTCCTGCTGATAGCCGTTAACCGGCCACGACTTCTGCCCGTTTTGATCGACCCACCATCCCTGATGCTGCGGTGCGGTATAAATGGGGTGCTCAGCGGTGAAGATAAACTGCCCGCCAGCCGCCAGCGCCTGATAAACCGTGGCGAACAACCGCGCCAGATCTTCGATGTAGTGCAGCGTCAGTGAGCTGTAGGCGATATCAAAAGACGCCTGCGGCAACTGAAGCTGTTCCAGATCCTGCTGGCGGTATTCAATGCCGGCATCCTGGGTCATCGACTGCGCTTTACCCAGCATTTTTTCTGAGACGTCCAACCCCAGTACGCTTACGGCACCTTGTTCACGAGCGCTGCGGCAGAACCACCCGTAGCCGCACCCGAGATCGACTACCCGCTTGCCGTGCAAATCCGGCAGTATGCTGCGGATAGTCGGCCATTCCGGTGCGCCGTCCAGCCCGTTCACCGAGCGGCTGAGCTGGGCATAGCCGTCGAAGAAGGCCTGATTGTCATAAATATTTTGCGTCATAATGACTCCTGTTTTGGTGAAATCGCTGCCGGTTAAGGGGCAGCGTTGCCATATTATCTGCCCACCCTGCTGATTTCCATGATAAAGGTCGTGCTAACCTCCACGGGTTGCCGCATAATTTTACGCCAGAAAAAGAATGAAAAATCACCTCAGGAAAAGATATGAAGATTATTTCGGTGCGTCAGTCCCCCGAGTTTAAACAGCAAGCGATCGGTTATTTCCAACAACAATGGGCTTCGCAAGAAACGTTGATGATGTATGAGGATGCCATCACTCGTTGCATCGGTGCGGCTAATCCATTGCCGCAGTGGTATTTGCTGGTGGATAACAGTCAGATCCTGGGGTGCGCAGGATTAATCACCAATGATTTCATTAGCCGCGGTGAACTCTATCCATGGCTGTGCGCGCTGTATCTGGAGGAGGCCCACCGTAACCGCGGTTACGGCACGTTGTTGATTAACCATGTAGCAGATGAGGCTCGCCAGCTGGGTTTCCCACGGTTGCATTTGTGTACCGATTTGGAAGGCTACTAAGAGAAACAGGGATTTGCCTTTAATGGGTTGGGTTACCACCCCTGGGGTGAGGCTTCGCGAGTGTATACACGGGATCTGTAAGAGGATTAACTGGCTCTGATAGCCAGTTAATAACGCTTTGGCAGCCGGTTAACCGCCAGCAAAATACCTTTTTCGACGGTAATATAATCTCCCTTGCGCAGGTCAGATAATATTTTCATGATGCCACTGCGCGAGAGCTGCGTTCGTTGCTGAATATAGCGCGGAACCGTGGTGGATAAGCGAAAGGCTTCTTTTTCATTCATTAGCATCAGCAAGTGATTGCAGACAACCTCGTAGGCATCGTTGCCTGACAATAACCTGTCGCGGATGCTCAGAACTTGGATGACATAGGCTTGTATATGCACTAAGTTTTGCCAAAGGTTTTCCCGTGCCAGCGTTTCCAGTACATCACTTTCCTGGTACATCACCAGTTCAACCGGTGATTCGGCCAGGAAAAAGATCAACTCTTTAGGGAAGAAGGTTTCCGCGATACCGGCGAGCGAGGGTTCTCTAAAGTTGGCTATTTTCAAACCATCACTGTCGCGGCATGCGGACATTTCACCGGACTGGAGCAAGAACCAATGCCGAATACCATTGTGAAATAAGCGAATTTTTTTGCCCGCTGGAAAAGAACATTTTTTACCATAGGGCATTAAGGCGTGCTTAATCGCCAAGATATGCTCTATCGGCTTATCATCTTTATTAAATAAAGTGGCTGAGTTTCTTTTCCCAAGAGTGAAGGGAACGTCTGTTTCCATAATGTCATGTTCCAAGGGCGTAAATTTATTACGGTGAAGCCAGGGTCGAATTTTTCCGCATACTATATTATGCCTTGTAGCTATGCAATTATGCGGCTCTGTCTGGTGGGTGGTGGCGGGCTGTGAATGGTAAAATAGGGTGAATATGATTAAAAATCAATTTGTTGCCTGGTGTGCATTTTTGGACACTTAAGCCGCTATCAGACAATTACCCTGGTGGAGTAGTATGCACGGCGTTTGATGCTCCCACTATGGATGATAATAATGAAACCGTGCTCAGATTTTCTAACTCCTCGTATTAGGGGGAGTAAGTTTAGTATTTCGCTTTCGCTAATTTTCGCTTACCTTATTTATTCGCCTTTTTCAGTTGCAGCGAGCTGGTCCTTAGGGGCAGCTGCGATGGTGAATGATTATGGTTATGTTGATACCGATGCTAAAACCCAGGGATTGCCCACGTTAAACTATGAGAAAGGGAACTTTTATATTCACTCTTTGGCGGCGGGATATTATCTGCTGAATATGCCAAAGGATCAGATTTCGATCATCACCTATTATTCCCCCCTGGGTTTTGATCCGGATGATAGCAATAACAGCCAAATGAAAAAGCTGGATAAGCGCGATGGCACAGTAATGGCCGGGATGGCCTTCACCCATAAAGAGAAATGGGGGGTTATTCGCGCCTCGCTGGCTGGTGATACCCTTGATAACAGTAACGGTGTGGTAGGGGACGTGGCCTTTTTGTATCCAATCAAGGCGGGCAAGCTACGCCTTGTTCCCGGTATTGGCGCGGTCTACAACAACGGTAACCAGAACGATTACTACTATGGCATTGGCCATGCGGAGGCAAAAAGCAGCGGTTTCTCAACGTATTCGGCCGGAGAGAGCTGGAGCCCTTATGTGGAGCTGAGCGCCAACTACCAGTTTAACGAACATTGGTATGCCTTGGCGTCAGTGCGTGCCGTGCAGCTGAGCAGTGAAATCACCGATAGCCCAATGGTGGATAAAGATATCTCCAGCCAGGCTTTACTGGGCGGTGGATACCGGTTTTAAGCTACATGTTCGTAAGCCTGTGCCGCCTTCAGGGCATGCGTGCCTGTCTGCTCTGGCGACGCGACCAGGTTGCGAGCGAAGTGACGATCGGGAAAGACCGGTAAACGAGTAACTGTCGACGGTTCGGAAAGACGAACAGCATCACCTCGCTTCGGCGGGGTTTTGCTTTTAGTGTTTGTGGCCGTTATCGCTAAATCAGGCGCTGCTCATGCAATTTCATATTATGCATGATGCTGTCCATCATCACCTGAACCCTGTGGGGTAACACCCCACGCTGGCGATAAATAAGAAAGGCTTGCATATCGATACAGCGCTCACGTTCAATGCAAGGCATCAGTGACCCCGATTCCAGCGCAGAAGCGACGGAGTAATAAGGGGCATAGACGATGCCAAGCCCCTGTTTTGCCAGCTCGATGGCCGGCAGAATATTGTCGCATATGCTGCTGCCGGTGACTGCTACCTGCATCAATTGGCCCTGAGAACTATAACAGCTCCAGGTATTGTGGCTCCCTCCTAGCACCCGCAAGGTAATGCAGCGATGCGCTGTCAGCTCCTCTGGCTCGACAAGAGGGGCGTTTGCGATATAGTCCGGTGAGGCAAATAACCCGACGCGAAAACGGGTCAGGGGCCTGGCGATCAGGCTTTCATTTTGCGGCTGGAAGAAACTGATCAACAGATCGCAGTCACTGTCGAATACCGCACCGTACTTCTTCTCGCGTTCATCCGGATTGCGGGTAACCAAATCGACGATCAGCTCCGGCGATTCGCGTAACAGCGGCGGCAGCAGATAACGGGTCAGGAATGAATGGATACCAATAGGTGCGCCCAGCGTCACCATGCCATTCAGACTGCGTTTATAGGTACCTGATATATCGAGCAGATCGTTATGCTCATCTAAAAGCTGAGTGGCTCGGCGTAAAAATTGTTCGCCAAACTCGGTTAGCGACAAGCTGCGCGGGGTGCGTAAGAAGATCTCCAGGCCAAGCCGGCGCTCCAGCGCCGTCAGGGTGCGCGACACATTTGACTGTGGCATGTCTAGCCGCTGAGCGGCCTTGCTGACGCTGGCCGTTTCGGCAATGCAGCGAACGATCCTGAGTTCGTCGATCTTGAAGTCTTTTGATTTCACTCTACGCGCCAGTCTGATTTTGTATATCAAAAATGATATACATTTTTGCCTGTATTGTCATATGACTTATCAGTCACTAGCGGGTACTATTTCGATTAATTATTTATTGCTTATTAAATTAATATTGGAAGTTATGATGAGAAAAAAACGTGCGGCCATTTTTCCCTTGGTATTCATTCTGGCCGCTTGTTCATCCAAGGTCACCGAAAAAGAAAAGTATTCTACGTTCCTGAATAATTACAATGATATTACCCAGGGGAAATCGGCCTCCGGTAAGGACGTTTTATATTGGAAGCAAACTAACGTTGACTATTCTAAATATAAATATTTGGTTTATCAGCCGATGATCTATTTCCCGCGTCCGAAACCCACTGAGATGGTAAGCCAGCGCGCACTTGATAATATCCTGAACTACACCAACCAGCAGTTTAAGCAGTCCATGGCATCCCATTTTATCTTGGAGGATGTGCCACGTGAAAATACGCTTATTTTCCGAGGGGCTATAACGGCTATCGATACCCATAAAAAAGGGCTTCAGGTGTATGAGGTATTGCCAATCACGCTACTGGTGGCGGCAACACAGAGCGTAACCGGTCACCGCACCATGGAGAGCTCTGTGTATATGGAAGGCGAGTTTATCGATGCTTCGACTAATCAGCCGGTTATCAAAGTGGTGCGCAAAGCGTCCGGAAATAATTTGAATAATGAAAAGGCAAAACTCACCGTAGACGATGTTAAAAATGCCATTGATATCATTGCCAAAGATATCAAAGAGTATAAGACAACATAAGCCTCGATGCGTTATTTAGCGTGACCAGCCAGGGTGTAGCATGTTTCTAGATTATTTTGCTTTAGGCGTATTGATCGCCGTGTTTTTGATTTTATTTTACGGCGTGATAATTATTCACGACATTCCTTATTTGCTGGCCAAAAAACGGCAACATCCCCATCAGGATGCCATTCACGTTGCAGGCTGGGTCAGCCTGTTTACCCTGCATGCTATTTGGCCACTGCTGTGGATTTGGGCGACGTTATATCGGCCAGAGCGGGGATGGGGCATGAGCGAGAAGGCCGAACACCCTGAAGTGCTGCAAGCGCGAATTCATCAGTTACAAAGCGAGTTACAGCGAATGCAGATGCCCGTTGCAGATGAAAGCTCGTCGTCCAATAAAGGGTGTTGAAAGGGTATGGATCTCTTAATTATTCTCAGCTACGTAGCGCTGAGCTACGGCGTTTTCAAACTGTTCCGTATCCCCATCAATAAATGGACCGTGCCGACCGCAGTATTGGGCGGCATTTTTATCGTAGGAGCTTTGATTCTGGGGATGAATTACAACCATCCTTATACCTACCGGGCGCAGAAAATCGCTGTTTCGGTGCCCATTGTTCCCCAGGTATCGGGAGTGATTGTCGAGGTTACGGATAAGACCAATGTGCTATTGCATAAGGGCGATGTGCTGTTTCGCCTGGATGATACCCGCTACCGTGCCCGGCTGAACAAGCTGCAGGCAGATCTTGCCAGCGCGCAGGCGGATGTCAGAACACGACAGGCTACGCTAAATGAGTCCTCGGCCAATGTGCAGCGGGTTTATGCCGAGTATGAACGCACGCGCCAGGATTATCAGCGTTACGCCAAAGGCGCGGCAATGGCAGTTAACCCTTTCTCGGAACAAGACATCAGTCATGCACGGCAGCAGTATCAAGCGCAATCTGCAGCGCTGCAGGCTGCCAAAGCTCAGCATCAGCAGGCGCAGGAGCGGCTTTCGGGCCACTACAACGGTGAGGACGCCCGCATTGCCAGCCTGAAATCACAGATTGCGGAAGCGACCTACAATTTGGAACAAACGACCATTCGAGCACCCAGCGAGGGTTATGTTACCCAGGTGCTGGCTCGGCCTGGCACCACCGCAGTGCGCTTGCCGTTCAAGCCGGTGATGATTTTTATTCCGCAGCAAAAACGGCAGGTGGTGGCGGTATTCCGTCAAAACTCGATCCTGCGTTTAACCCAGGGCGATAAAGCCGAGGTGGTATTTAACGGCTTGCCGGGGAAAATCTATGGCGGCTCGGTCACGCGGGTGCTGCCGATAGTCCCCGACGGCAGCTATCAGGCCAGTGGTGTTATGCAAGGGCTAAACGTTGGCGCTCAGCAGGAAGGTGTTTACGTGATGATCGATTTAGACCCTGTTCCCGCGCTGGACAAATTGCCCGATGGCGTTACCGCACAGGCTGCGGTCTACACCGAGCACTTTGAGCATCTTTCCATCATGCGCAAACTCCTGCTGCGCATGACCAGCTGGCTGCATTATCTCTATCTGGATCACTAACGACCAGTGTGCGCTACAGACACAAAAAAGCCCGCAACGTGAATTGCGGGCTTTTTCGTTATTGCCACCGGATCTATCTGGGGTCACCGGTGACCTATTTGGGCTAGGGGGATTTGAACCCCCCGTCCGAAATTACAACGGTGCAGGCCAAAGATAAAACCACGGTGCTGGGCACGTTAACCTTGCTGGCCGGTGCAGTGCAGCATATTGCCGAGGGGGATTACAGCGTAGCGACCAAGGGTAATTTGGTGGCCAGTGTGGGAGGAGATGCCACCACGGCAGTGGCCGGCAGCCTGACGGAGAAATAGGCAATATCCGAAGTAGCATTGCAGCAGTGCACCAGAATGTTATTGCCCCGGTGGTGTGGATAGGTAGCCAACAAATCAACGTGATGGCGCTGATGTTGGAAACCCTGGAAGTGTAGCAGGAGCTGGCGCAGCAGACTGCCGTCCATACGTACAGCAACACCGGCGCGCCGCAGTTTTCATGCCTGCCATTTGGCGCGCCTGTGTGTTTTTCTGAGCGATCAACCACCCCGACGGCAATCTCACGCGAACAAATCCGATCACAGCAGCACGGCAGAATCGCCACGAAATCAACGTCACACCCACGGAAACGGCACTACACCGCACCCGCCTGCACGATTTGGATCAGGAAATTATTTCAGTTCTGAATTTCTACAAAACATCCCGCCGGGCCGCGCCACGCCTGTGGTCTTGGGAGCACACCCAAACTGAAAAGATTGAAAAGAATTTCATGTTATTTCAGTTTTCGGACCGCGCAGTGTTACGGGTAAAAGTTACAATTAATTGATAAATAAATATAAATAATGTGGATCGCGGGGCGTTTAGAACGGCTCGCGCGGAGATACCGGTAGAACGAGGTAGGCCAGACGCCGCAAGGGTTTGAAGCCTGTGCAGCATTTCTGGCGAAACTGAAATTTTTGAAGCTTAGTGTAACGGCTCACAATCGATGTAATTCTCGGTTCACATTAAATGACAACAGCCCGTCTTATTTCTCTTCTAAACCTGAGGGCAATAAGAGGGAAATTCTTCACTTTTGATCCATCAAACCCATTTCCGATGACCCGGTAGGCGTTGTATCCTGATTGGCACAATTGATAATGATAATCATTTATTGATTAGGATTGTGGATGGTTGTAACTTCACTTTTACTGTATTTATGTACAGTTAAATTGGATCACAACAATCAAAAGGAGTTTTTATGGATCACAAATGGGTAGTTAATTACGATCCCTACAATAAAAATAATGGCGTACCTCCAGAACCGGGGTTGGTTTGGAAAGATAATAAGTCCTGGGAATGGCCGGAAGAAGAATTGACGGTTACTAGCGTGCCGATCCCGACATTGGATGATGAAATAAAGAAATGCATTACCAATAACATTTGCTTGATTTGCGGGAAGAAAAATTGCCCGTACATCAAGCAGGACAAGAATTACCGTGCGCTTCTAGAGGCCTGTCGTAGAGGTGATTCGGGCAATGCGCGAAAAATCTATATGCAACGGTTTGCGCAGTTCAGGAACGTGTTCAGTGGTGAGCGTAGAAAGGGCTTACAAAGGGAATTAGAAGCGCAGGCCAAGGCGAAAGCCGAAGCAGAAGCCAGGGCGAAAGCCGAAGCAGAAGCCAGGGCGAAAGCCGAAGCAGAAGCCAGGGCGAAAGCCGAAGCAGAAGCCAGGGCGAAAGCCGAAGCAGAAGCCAGGGCGAAAGCCGAAGCAGAAGCCAAGGCGAAAGCCGAAGCAGAAGCCAGGGCGAAAGCCGAAGCAGAAGCCAAGGCGAAAGCCGAAGCAGAAGCCAAGGCGAAAGCCGAAGCAGAGGCCAAGGCGAAAGCCGAAGCAAAAGCAAAGGCTGACAGAGATGCGCTGTTCTCAAAAGCAGGCGTCAAGCCAGCGCCCGTGTATACGCCAGAGATGCTCAAAGCAGCTAATGGCGCCTTAAAAGCACCGGGGGCGATGGTGCTGAATCAAACGCCGGGATCTGCGCAAATGGCGCTGGCCGGTGCTGGCGTCTGGACACCCGCCGGTGAGGTCGCGGGAAACATTACGAAGTGGCTCAGCAATGCACTGTCCAAACTGTCAGTACCAGCGGTAAGCCCGGGACTTCTTAAAGTTTCGATGGCGACCCTTTGGTTCCATTCGAAACCCGCGGGTCAGGGGAGTGACAAAGTTCCTGGGCGTGATGTGCCTGCGTTATTTGCGTTTCCGGCCCGAGCTCTGGCTGATGCCAAGGCGATAGAGGCCGGGATGAAATCGGTGAATATGCCGGCACGTGGTAGCCTGGTGAACAGTAATGGTCAGTTAGCGTTAAAACTGCTGAAAACAGGTGGGAGTCTGCCGGCAGCGGTTCAGGTGTTGACGGGGGTGCGAGATCCTAAAACTGGGCTAGACCGCATTACCGTTCCAGCAGTAGCAGGGATGCCAGTGCGAACTGTCTTGGTTAACCCGGCGGCAGTGCCTTCCAGACCTTCGAGCACCGCTAATCCGGTCCCGTCAGTTCCCGTAGCACCAGTACATACGGGCACCGAATTGAAACCCGTAGATACCATCACGGTAACGACCACACCAGCGGCGGAGATAAATGGAGTTCAGGACTTTATCTACTGGCGACCAGATGCTGCAGGGACGGGTGTGGAGCCGGTGTATGTGATGCTGAGCGATCCTAAAGGAAAATCTCCTAAGCTTAAAATTGATGAGAAAATCAAAGATCAGATGGAAGAGCGGGGATGGACTGAGAAAGATATCAAAGATACCGTAGCTAAAGGTGTTACAGGTAAATCTATTGACAAGCGCAGCCCAAAGAAAACACCACCTGATTATTTGGGTCGTAACGACACAGCATCAGTGTACGGTGAGCCAGGCAAATATGTGGTGGTTAACGATCGTACCGGTGAAGTAGTCCAAGTTAGTGGAAAAAATAAACCAGGCTGGATTGATGACTCACGAATTGAATGGGGGAAATAAAATGAGTGCTAATGGATTTACATATAACGATATTTTTGATGATGGTAATGTTTTTTTCGAGAAAAATGGTAGTTCAACAATGGTGCTTACACCAAAGGCTGCGATTGAAGTTTGCCGAGAGGCGGAAAAGAGAAAATTATGGATCTCTGGTATTGATGGTGGGCATTGGATGAATCCGGGGTTCAGGATTGATGGCTTCACTTCATGGACATACAGCAGACCTAATGATTATCAGTCAAAGCTTTCTGAAAATAGCAAGATGGCAATTGAAAATATAAAATCAGATGCAGCAGATGGTTACACGGCATTCTTGGTGACAATAACGAAAGAGAAACCTTAGAACACACTACAGTTAAGGTCATATATCATGCAAAATGCCACCCTTATGGGTGGCATTTTTTATGTTTGCAATTAGAGATAAATTTTAAGAGAGGCCCCTCCTGTTTTGGCTAGGAAACCGCTTTAAAGAAGTGCTTCTTTTTTGGGTTTTTTTTATCAGATCAGCATAGTCATGCATTATTGTTTTAGATGCGATTTCCAGTGCTTGAGTGATCTTTTTGGGGAAGGACTTCAATATTTTTTGCTGTACGTTTTGATATGTGGTGAATCCCTTGGATAACTTTGTGCGCTAGGATTTCTGCCGCCACTAATAAGAAAAAGTGGCTGCGATTTCACATAACCACTTGGTTGTCCTCGAGGGGGGCGCCAGATATCTTCCGCATGCTTAGCGATAACACTGGCCTGCTTCGACGCAAACCATTGTTTTGCCACATTCAGGAAAATGCTTTCTTGGGCTACCTGCTTTTGTTTCGCCTCTTCTGCTTCTTTGGCCTGTGGGTTAATGCCTCTTGCCAGTATCGCGAGCTTTTCGGCACGTATTTGCCGGGCGTCGGCAAGTGACAGGCAGGGTCGGCACCGAGGCTAACCATAATCCGTGAACTGGTGCCGGGACGGAGGTAGCGGAAACGCCACAGTTTCTTGCCGGTGGTTTTGACTAACAGGAATAGGCCGTCACCGTCGTGTAGGGTGAGGTCTTTTTTGTACTTCGGTATGTGTGAGGGGGCGTGTAGTCCGCGCCATGTAAGGATTCTTCCATAATTGGTATACGTTTATGGCATACATTTTAACGTATACCAATAAATCCCGGATTTAGCTGGATGTTCTCGGACTACTACAGACACAAAAAAGCCCGCAAAGTGAATTGCGGGCTTTTTCGTTATTGCCACCGGATCTATCTGGGGTCACCGGTGACCTATTTGGTGGAGCTGGGGGAATCTGAATGATTTGATTAATTTATTGTAATCATTGATAAAAATCGAATTCAAGCTTGTAGGATATACCTAAGCGTATACCAATGCAGAAAAGTGATACCGATTTAGAGGGCGATTTTAGAATTCGGCATCAGCAGTTAGCGCATTTTTTCCCATGCTTGTTTGATGAGCTGCACATCAGGTTTGAAGCGCGACATGTGGCGGATACCTACCACAGGCACATCGAATTGCTTAAACCGTGCCGTAAAGCCGAATGTGGAGTAGTAGCTGTTTCGGCTTATGTACTCGGGTTCATCGACATCGCCGAATGTTTTTAATAACAAGCGAGCTGCTGAGTGAGAGTTCATTCCGTTACTATAAGCAATAATTAGTTCAGGTTTACATAGGGGGACGGTAATGTTTTCAAAGAAACCCATCGATTTTTCAATCAGCCGATCCAAGCTGCCAATTGCGCTCTCTTGAGCACTTTTTTTGAGCGACAGGGCATCCTTAGAACACATGAGTAGCGCATTGGTGTAGACAGTATCTTGCCATCTAAAGCCTAGCTGTTCAGGGACGGATTGCAGGCGGTTTGCCAAATGTTTGATACCCCATTCACCTTCAGTACCTGCCTGAACATTAGAGAAACAAGGTGAATTAAAACCGTTTATCACTGCTTCAGCATTTGTAAAACCGCCATCTGCTGATGAGCCGTTGAACCCGACCATGATTAAACGCTTTCTTGTTGGTTTAGCTGCTAACAACTCGAAGGAACAATCATAAGGACGGCCGGGTAGTTCGCTTAAATCATGCCGTCCTAAACCTTCTAAAATTATTTTCTTGGTCGTTTCCATCTTAACGGTTATCCCATCAAAGAGTCTTTTTTGGCTCTGCCACATGATAGAGCCAATCTGCCATTTTGCTCAGAAAAAAAAGATTTATAGGAAAACTGTTCACCCTATACACCTTTTAAATTAATCCTTTTATTTCAATGTATTGATGGGTGTATAGCTACCTTCTCGGTGTACACCCCTGTTCACCTACAGGGTGAACAGCCTGAACCGCAGGCACAAAAAAACCGGCCTGAGCCGGTTTGGGGAGCGCTTGTCGTTATGATATTGGCCGTTCAGCGGCCGATAGGATGCCCTGGTGTTGCTGCGTGTATTCGGGTCACTGCCACTATAGGCGGCGTGGCGATTGAGCGTCCAATGGGTTCGGCAGATCAATAAAGGCCTATTGATCGGCCCGGCCGATCGACCCGTTTATCGTCACACCGCCCCGCGCTTCGGCAGCCAGTCCGCTTCGCACTCTTCACTCAATATCAGGTTGGTTTGTATTCCCTGCTTGGTGCGGCGTTTCAGCAGCGTGTGCTCATACTCTTTCAGCGTTTGCGGCACCGCCTGGCCGAACGCCGTCAGGTTCATCACGTGCTGATAGCCCCGTGCCGCCATAAACGACAGGTAGGCGTGGTACAGGTAGCGGCGTGGGTTCGGCGGGGTGATGTTGGCATTACCGATCATCATCCCTTCCGGGGTGCCCAGCACCGTCAGATAGCCACAAAAATCGACCAGCGGATCGGCATGCCGTTTGATTTCCAGGGCTTCCGCCGAACTCTGCTGCGCCTGGAGCAGTGCACGCGCATCATTCGGGTTCCTCCACCGCACCAATCAGGGACACACCCGCGCTATTAACCAGAACATCAATGCGTCCGGCTTTGGCTATCACTCTTTCAATTGCCTGTTGCACCGACTGTTCATCGCGTACATCCATTTCTGTCAGCGCAACACCTTTCAACGGGGAAGCTGCGTTGATATCCCTGGCGGTACCAAATACCTGACAACCTCTGGCTTCAAAGGCCTGGGCTACCGCCCTGCCAATGCCTGATGAAACGCCGGTAATCAGAACGACTTTATGTTCAGACATTTTTTAATCCTTCAGAAGTGGAATGGTTTTCCGTTGACGAGGTTGAATCCGGGCTCTTTATCCGGAACCAGATGGCATACATGGCTGGCAGGAATACCAGCGTAATAATGGTTCCCCCCAGAGTCCCGCCTATCAGGGTGTAGGCAAGCGTTCCCCAGAACACCGAATGCGTTAACGGAATAAAGGCCAGAATGGCCGCCATCGCCGTGAGCAGTACAGGTCTGGAGCGCTGAACCGTTGCCTCAATGACCGCATGGAAGGGGTCAAGCCCTTCCTGCTCGTTATGATGAATCTGTCCGATGAGGATCAGTGTGTTACGCATCAAGATCCCTGACAGGGCAATCAAACCAACCAGCGCATTGATGCCAAAGGGCTGGTTGAAGAGCAGCAAGGTTGGCACCACACCGACCAGCCCCAGAGGTGCGGTCATAAAGACCATCACCATCGCCGACATCGAGCGTACCTGAAGGATAATGATCAGCAATGTCATGGCTATCATGATAGGGAATAACGGTACCATCGCCTGGGTAGCTTTCCCTGACTCCTCAATAGAGCCAGCCTCCTCAATCCGATATCCATCCGGAAGCGTTGTGATGATGGGCTGCAGCTGCTTCATAATCGCAGCGGAGACATCCGGCGGCTGAAGTGATTCCGCGATATCGCCCCGTACGGTAATGGTTGGCGTACGGTCACGACGTCGCAGGACCGGATCTTCCATGCGCACTTCGACCTCGCCAACCTGCGATAACGGGATTCGCTGCCCTGCAGAACCGACCAGGGTGAAACCCTCTATTTTTGCCGGATCAAACCTGATATCGCCGGCAGCGCGTCCCACGACCTGCACCGAACGAATATCTTCGCGCACCGCGGTGAGCGGAACACCCGAAAGCAGGAACTGAAGCTGCTGAGCCACTGCATTTGACGTCAGCCCCACTGCCTGCAGGCGGTCCTGATTCAGGGTGAAATGCAGTGTTGGCACGCGTGAGCCCCAGTCCGTGTTGACCGTTCTCATCAGCGGGCTGGCCTGCATCACCATTTTCACCTTGTCCGCGATGTCTCGTAGTACAATCGGATCAGGCCCTGTCACACGGAAGGCAACCGGATAGGGGGAATAGGGGCCGAACACCAGTTGGGTCACGCGAACTCGCGCCTCAGGAGCCAGTCCATCAGCTGCGGCCTGGCGAAGACGGAACTTGAGCGCCTCACGGGCTCCCTCACTGTCCGTCAGGATAACAATTTTCGCAAAAGAGGGATCAGGTAGCTCTGGTGCCATGGCCAGATAAAAGCGGGGTGCCCCTTGCCCGATATAAGCCGTCACGATTTTTGCTTCTTTCTGGCGCTTCAGCCAGTCCTCAACTTTCGTCACGACGGCGCTGGTCTGTTCAATGGAAGTGCCATAAGGCATCTGTACTTCCACGAGGACCTCTGGCCGATCAGACGTCGGGAAAAACTGTTTTTTCACCAGCGCCATACCGAGAATAGCAACGGTGAATACTGCGACGACAGAACCCGCGACCAGCCATTTTCGCGCGATGACCCGCGTCAGCAACTGACGAAAACGGTTATAGCGTCGGGTGTTGTAGATAGCATCGTGCCCCCCTTGAACCGTTTTGATGTCCGGCAGCATTTTCACCCCAAGGTAAGGGGTAAACACCACTGCCACCACCCAGGAGGCGATTAAGGCAATTCCCACAATCCAGAACATGTTGCTGGTGTATTCACCCGCTGTGGATTGCGCAAAACCGTTGGGCATAAAGCCGACGGCCGTGACCAGCGTACCAGCCAGCATAGGCGCAGCGGTGTGGCTCCAGGCATAGGCTGACGCTTTGATTCGGTCGTAGCCCTCCTCCATTTTCACCACCATCATTTCGATGGCAATGATGGCGTCATCCACCAACAACCCCAGGGCCAGGATAAGCGAGCCCAGGGTAATACGGTCGAAGTTTTTACCTGACGCCTCCATGACCACAAAGACGACAGCCAGCGTCAGGGGCACAGCAGCGGCGACCACCACACCCACGCGCCAGCCCATACTGAGAAAGCAGACCACCATCACAACCAGCAACGCGACGAAAAACTTGATCATGAACTCGTCTACGGCGGAGCTGATGTTAACTGACTGATCGGTGACTTTCGCGAATGTCATGCCGAGTGGCATGTCCGCATTGATACTGGCGGCTTCCTTATCCAGCGCTTTACCCAGCTCCAGCCCGTTCCAGCCCTCACGCATCACGATACCCAGCAACAGCGCAGGTTCGCCCTGATTACGCACCATAAAGGTCGCCGGATCTTCGTAGCCGCGCTCGACCGTCGCCACATCGGAAAGCTTCAGCGTCCTTCCCTGCGCCACAACCGGCGTTTCACGAATTTTCTCCAGCTTGTCAAACGCCCCATCCAGACGGATAAAGACCTGTGGCCCACGGGTGTCTATCGAGCCCGCAGGTGTCAGCACGTTCTGGTTGTTCAGGGCAGCAAAGATATCCTGAGCAGAGACTCCCAGGGTTGCCAGACGGTCATGGGAAAATGAGACAAATATCCGCTCGGCCTGCTCACCGATAATATTGACTTTTTTCACCCCGGGAACATGTAATAAGCGCTGGCGTAATGACTCGGCATCGCGCACCAGTAGCCGCTGTGGCTCTCCTTTTGCCTTCAGCGCAAAGAGCGCAAACGTGACATCCGAAAACTCATCGTTGACCATCGGTCCAGACACCCCTGCCGGCAGATTTTTAGCCTCATCGCTGAGTTTTTTGCGTGCCTGATAGAACGCTTCCTGGACTTCTGAAGGGGGGGTACTGTCCAGTAATGAGAGCATGGTAAAAGCCAGACCGGGACGCGTGTAGGTCTCGGTGCGGTCATACCACTTGAGCTCCTGGAGACGCTTCTCCAGCGGTTCGGCCACCTGATCCTGCATTTCCTGAGCCGTTGCGCCGGGCCAGGCCGTAATGATGGTCATCTGCTTGACCGTAAAAGGCGGGTCTTCTGCACGCCCCAGTCCAAGGAACGAGAGAATACCGGCAACGGTGATCAACAGGATAAGAAACAGCGTAACGGAACGCTCGCGCACGGCGAGCGCGGAAAGATTGAAACGTCCACTACTCATGGCCGACTCCCGGCGACACTGACATCGTTCTGCTTCGCCAGCCGTACTGTCTCACCGTCATGCAGCAGATGAGCGCCAAGCGCCACGACCTGTTCGCCAGGCTTAAGGCTGCCGGTCACGCTTGCCGCATCATCCCCGAGGCTGACGACGTGTACGGGCCGCCATGTCACCCTGGCGGGATTGCCTGAAATGCGCCAGACGCCCGGGCCTTTACCCGCGTCAAAAACGGCCGCCAAAGGCACCTGCAGCAACGGCTGCGATGCTCTGCTCTGCGCAATATGGATGGTGACAGTGGATCCCAAGGGGGCACCAGACAGTGGGCCGTCGAGCACGTACCTTGCCTCAAACGTGCGCGTCAGCGGGTCGGCTGCATCAGAGAGTAACCGCAGTGTCGCGGAAACAGATTGTGCATCACTGCCGTACAGTGAGGCCTGTGCCGCACTTCCAACAACCGGGCGCAGCGTCTCAGGCAACTGGACGACAGCTTCACGTTGTCCAGCCCTGGCAAGCCGGATAACCGGCTGTCCGGCACTGACCACCTGACCTGGCTCGGCCAGCGTATCCATCACCACCCCGTCGGCATCAGCCACCAGGACCGCATAGCCCATGGCGTTTTGCGCCACATTCGCCTGCGCCTGGGCGGCACTGAGGTCAGCTCTGGCCGTATCTGCGGCAGCCTTAATCTGATCGTAAGCGGATGCCGACACAGCACCTGTGGTAACCAGACCGCGATAACGCGATTCATCATTCGCTGTCTGTCTTGCACGCGCTTTTGCGGCGGCGACAGCCTGCTGCTGAGCCTGGACCTGCAGGCTCAGATCAACGGGGTCCAGACGCATTAACGGCTGACCACGCCTCACTGCCTGACCGGTATCAACGAGACGTTCCAGGATTTTGCCTTGAATCCTGAAACCAAGGTCGCTCTGAATTCGTGCTACAACCACCCCCGTAAAAGCGCGGGAAAAGTCGGTTGCATTGATCGCTTCGGCAGATCTGACCAGAGGTGGCAGGCTGCGTGGATCGCTGTTATCGGAAGCATCACCGCAAGCCACAAGGGCAAACGGCAACAGGCAGACAGCAAAGGTGACAGGTTTAAGCCCGAGCATGGGTTCCCTTAATGAATTAAACAGGACAGGAACCCATACTTATACTTGTGACCAGTTTTGTCAATGGTCACAGCATCAGGGTGACAAACTTCTCAGGATCAGTGATGGCAGCAACACCGCCGCTGACTGGGCGGTTTCCAGATTATATTGCAGCTGAACCGGGCTGATATAGGGACGCATGACCATAAAAATCGCATCTGCTGCTTCGTCCAGTGGCGTTTTTCTTTCGAACTCACCAGCCTGGCGCCCTTCAACAATGATCTGCTCAATGAGCTGCCGCAGCAGCTGCTCATGAGCTTGTGCTGAGGGCCATTTGTCACGCACAGCAACAGCCGCGATGTCGTGTAACTTACGGTCATGAAAAAATAAATCACATCCGGATTCTGATAATGCCCTGAATAACCGTCTTATTTTCTCTGCAGCTGTTGGTGCACCCACAATCGCTGCGTTGACAATGTCCCTTATGATCGCCAGCCGGTTAGCACAGATCACTTCGCCGATCGCCTGTTTGGAATCGAAAAACTTGTAGATATAAGCCTTTGAAAAACCAATTGCTTTGGCGAGGTCGGAGACGGTGGTTTTTTCGTAACCAAAGTGGCTGAAATGCTCAGTAGCCGCGTTAACGACCTGATCACGGACATTATGGTCGGAAGGTCCCCTGGAAGGGGCTTCATTTATTTGTTTAGTCATTTTTCCATCTTAGCTCAATGAAGCCTGATTGACAATTGGTGACCATTTGGTAATATGGTCACAAATTAAATTCGACTATAAATATGCAAGATGTGCCAGACGCAGCCCATCTACCTCCATCCAAAACCCGGAGCCCATTACCATGAATGACGTCATTATCATCGGCGGCAGCTTTGCAGGCCTCGCCGCCGCCCTGCAGCTTGGCCGTGCCCGTCGCATGGTCACCGTTCTCGATATCGGCCTTCAGCGCAACCGCTTCGCTGGCCGCTCGCACGGTGTACTCGGCCACGATGACAAGCCACCGTCCGACATCCTGGCCGCAGCGCGGCAGCAACTCGCGCGCTACCCTGCTATCAGGATGGTTAATGCCCGCGCGGATAGTATCTCCGGTACCATCGACAATTTCTCCGTCCTCACTGGCGATGGTGAAACCCTGAGTGCGCGCCGCCTGATCCTCAGCTATGGCGTTGTTGACCAGATGCCTGATATCCCTGGCTTTGCTGAAGGCTGGGGGACAACCGTCATCCCATGCCCCTATTGCGACGGCTTCGAAGTTGCTGACCAGCACTGGGGCCTCGTCTGGTCTGGCCCGCAGTCGATGAATCAGGTCAAGCTCTTCCATGACTGGACCGACAGGTTGACGGTCTTCAGCAATGGTCACGACATCACCCCCGACATACGGGCCGATCTGGCGGCCCGCCAGGTACCTCTCATTGATGGCCGGATTAACGAAATCGCACGCCACGGGAGCCATAGTGCCACCATCAGGCTCGATACCGGCCCCGATATAGCAGTCGATATCCTGTTCGCGCATCCGCGTACCAGTCCGTCCGCAAGCCTTCATGACGCACTGGGCCTCGCCACGGTCAATACGCCAACCGGCATCGCCCTCAGGACCGACGAGCACCGCGAAACCAGCATGCCCGGTATCTACGCCGCCGGTGACCTTGCAAACCCCGGAATACCCTCGGTCACCACTGCAACATGGCAGGGTGTGATGGCAGGTATTTTCGCCCAGCAGTCGATGCTCGTCTGAATGCAGGCAGTATCGATCACCCCGGTTCAATTTCATGATAGGCAGGAGCGCCACCATGGCCGCCATAAAACCATTCAAACCTTTAGACGAAAAATTTCCGTTTGACCGCCAACTCGGTATTGCGGCCGCACCTCTCGTGCTCATCAACCTCTTCACGGTCGTCGATCCCGCCGACGAAGTGGGCTTTCTGGATGCTTTCCGGGCGGCTGCAGAAGTCATAACGAAGGCACCGGGATTCATTTCCATGCAATTACATCGGGCGATCGGCGATAGCCCGACTTACCTGAACTATGTAGTGTGGGAATCCACCGAAGCAGTCCGCGCCGCCTTTGCTGATCCCGGGTTCCTCGCGAAACTTCCGGCTTATCCTTCATCCGTCGTGGCCAGCCCGCACCTGTTCCAGAAGGTCGCCGTTTCCGGATTCTGCACTGCCTGACCGTGACGGCGGGAATCTTCGCCAGCAGTCGATGCTGGTTTGAGAGCATAGATTATTCTCCAGTTGTGTCGTCGCCTTCGCAGAGATTGGTGTAGATCAGAGAGGTGGAATACATATCGTCGAGTTTGACGGAGTGGCAGGAGCGCTACTCCCTCGACTTGCGGCGCCAGAGACGATCATACGCGGGTCTGGTGTCTTATCTCTGATATTGAGTATCGTCATATTTGAGTCGCTGCAGATTTGACGCACATGAACGCGCCAATTCATCGTCCGCTCCTCGCTCACAGCGGACATTTAGCTCAGTTAGCTTGCCCACTCCGTGCCAAAAGCGGACATTACTGACATCACTGTGAGATAACCATCTGCGGGCAGGTTAAGGTGTATTACGCGGTTATAGCCACGATTTTCTGTATGAAGAGGCAGAGAAAAAATACGGAAGGCCCCACTAAAAGCGGGTCCTTCCTGAAGATTTTATCCTTTACTGGACGACCGATTACGTACTACCTCACCCACAACCGGGGCAGCGGTAAATGCATTTGGCCAGCCAGCGTAGAACGCGGCCTGGGTAACTATCTCACCAGCCTCCGCAGCTGAAAGACCATTATCCATCGCTCTGTTGAGGTGATAGCCAATCTGTGCACTTTGTCCGGATGCGATTAATGCGCTGACCGTAATCAGGCTTCTGTCGCGGGGTTTCAGCGCGGGTCTTTGCCAGAGATCCAGGAACAGTGGGTCAGCAGTGAATTTAACCAGGCCTGGAGATATTGGGCCCACATTTTTTTCCACTGTTTCTGCACGCTGCTTTTCTGCTTCCTGATTGAGGGGGAGCAGATCCGGAGAAGCTTCAGGAAGTTGTAGTGGCACAGTAAATTTGGCCACCTGATTAAAGGTGATATCCTCACCTCAACACAAAACAGGTGACTTAATGAACAAAAAAACTAAGCGTACTTTCACCCCTGAGTTCAGGCTGGAATGTGCG
>Ga0308164_10000494_pt1 | contig 65489 bp, 53 predicted proteins | sample PhyTR2_FD_201031 | JGI IMG/M metagenome (GOLD analysis project Ga0308164, IMG submission 201031) | Phyllosphere microbial communities from UC Gill Tract Community Farm, Albany, California, United States - DLSLT.R2 | ecosystem: Host-associated > Plants > Phyllosphere > Unclassified | place: USA... | reverse complement strand
TGCCCGAAAAGAAAGTTACCGCGGGTGTGGGGCGGCGTAAGCCCCACCTCCACCCTCCGTAGGAGTAGAAGAAGTAAACAAGCCGAAGGCAGTTAAATATTAACTTCCCAATCCAAGCAGGAATAGAAAAAAACAACCCTAAGGCAAAATCAACCCAACCCATCCCCAGTCAATAAACCAAAAACATACCCAAACCCTCATCGCCCTTCCACCATCACCCGCAACCGCCCCGCCAGCACATCCATCGTAAAAGGCTTGGTCAACAACTCCATCCCCACCTCCAGAAACCCATCCGAACGCGCTGCCGTCTCGGCATACCCCGTCATGAACAGCACCCGCAAATCAGGCCGCAACAAACGCGCCGCATCCGCGACCTGGCGGCCGTTCAACCCCGGCAGCCCGATATCGGTCACCAAAAGGTCGATATGTGCATCCGACTGCAGGATCGCCAACCCCCCCGGCCCGTCCGCCGCCTCCAAAGCGCGATAACCCAACTCGTGCAGCACCTCCACGATCAGGCTCCGCACCACGGCCTCGTCCTCCACCACCAAAACCGTCTCACCTCGCCGGGCGACCGGGTGCCCATCCGCCGCCGGCAGCAGCGACTCGGCCTGGTCCGCCTCACCCGCATGCCGCGGCAGAAACAGCTTCACCGTCGTACCCCGCCCCGGTGTGCTGTCGATCCGCACATGCCCGTCGGATTGCCGCGCGAAGCCGTAGATCATCGACAGCCCCAGCCCCGTGCCCTGCCCGATCGGCTTGGTGGTAAAGAAGGGATCGAAGGCCTGGGCCAGCACGTCGGCCGACATGCCGGTGCCCGTGTCGGCCACCTGCACGCAGACGTACTCGCCGGGCACCACGTCGTCGCGCCCGCCGGCATAGGCCTCGTCCAGGTGCGAGTTGCAGGTTTCGATGCGCAAGGTGCCGCCGTCGGGCATGGCGTCGCGTGCGTTGATGCACAGGTTGAGGATGGCGCTTTCGAGCTGGTTGGCGTCGCAGCGGGTCGGCCACAGGTCGGGCTGCAGTACCAGCCGCAATCCGGTGCGTTCGCCCAGGGTGCGGCGCAGCAGCTCTTCCATGGAGAGCACCAGCGGATTGGCCTCGACCGCGCGAGGCGCCAGCGGCTGGCGGCGTGAGAACGCCAGCAGCCGGTGGGTGAGGGCGGCGGCGCGGCGTGCCGATTGCACCGCACCGTCGATGAAACGCTGCAGGTCTTCGGTGCGGCCGGCCGAGATGCGCCGTCGCACCACCTCCAGCGATCCGGTGATGCCCTGCAGCAGGTTGTTGAAGTCGTGCGCGATGCCGCCGGTGAGCTGGCCCACCGCCTCCATCTTCTGCGACTGGCGCAGCTGCTCGTGGGCGCGCTCCAGCTCGGCCGTGCGCTCGGTCACCCGATGCTGCAGTTGCTCCCGGGCGCGCTCGGCGGCCTGGAAGAGCCGGGCGTTGTCGATGGCGATGGCGGCCTGCGAGGCCATGCCGATGGCGATGCGCTCGGCGCGCCCGCTAAACACGCCGGGCTGCGGATGGCCGAAGAACATGCCGCCGATGACCTCGCCGGTGCGGGTGACCACCGGCAGCGCCAGGTAGCTTCGCACCGGCAGGTGGCCGGCCGGCATGCCGGCGTGCGGCGGGTTGCGGGCGTAGCGCGGGTCGCAGGTGATGTCCGCCGATCGGATGGCGCCTTCGCCGCGAAACGTGGGACCGAACAACTCGGTGGCGCGCGGCATGGTGAAGTCGCCGAAGGCCGAGCGCTCGGCGCCGGACAGCGCGTAGAGCATGTAGCTGGCGCCGGCCTCGTCCGTCACGTTGTAGAAAAACGCGCCGAACTGCGCGCCGGTGAGTTCGCGGCAGGCGTCGACGAGACGCTGCACGACGGTGTCCAGGTCCAGTTCGGCGGCCAGCATCGCGCCGGTGTGGTTGAGGGTTTCCAGCGCCCGGGTTTCCTCGCGCAGCGCCTCTTCGGCGCGCGCGCGTTCCACGGCGTCCCAGGTGCGCGAGGCGACGTCTTCGACCAGCGCGATTTCCTCGGCCTGCCAGACCCGGGCCGAGGCGTGGTTGACGTACAGCGCGGCGCGCAGCTTGCCGTCCTTTAAAAAGGGCACGGCGATCTGGCCGCGGATCTGCATGTTTTCGAGGTGCGCCGCCAGGTTGGCGGGCACGATGGAGGCGTCCTCGAACGTGGCGGTGCGGCCTTGCCGCAGCAGGGCGATGTTGCCGGCGCCGAAGGCCTCCAGCGGGTACTGGCCGGCCAGCGAGGGAACACCGGAAACATCGTCGATCTCGAGCATGACGGTTTCGCCGTCCTCGCGAATCTCGGCATAGCCGACCCGGCCGGCCCCCAGGTGCCGGCGCAGGGCGCGCACGGCGGCGACCATGATGTCGCGCGGCTGCGAGGACAGGCGCAGGGTGTCGACGAATCCCAGCAGGAAGGCCTGGCGCGTGGCGGCGGCCCGGTGCGCGGTGATGTCCATGGCGGTGCCGAGCGCCCGCACGCATACGCCGTTTTCGTCGAACACGCCGCGGCCCCGGGCAGCCACCCAGCGCAGCTTGCCGTCTTCCTTGCCGACGGTGCGGTACTCGACGTCGTAGGTGGCCCGCCGCAGGGGATCGACCGCCGAGGCAAAAGCGTCCGCCGTGCTGGCACGGTCCTCGGGATGCAGGCCGGCATAGAAGTCGTCCATCGAGCAGGGCACGTCGGGCCAGATGCCGAACATCGCCTTGGTGCGGGTCGGCCAGGTCAGCACCTGGGTGCGCAGGTCGAGGTCCCAGGTGCCCACCTCGGCGACTTCGAGCGCCAGCAGCAGCGATTCGGGGCTGGCCTGCACGGCCACGGCGAGGTCGCCGAGCGCCAGGCTCAGGGGCGATGGTGCCGCGGCGCGGCGGTCGGGGAAGTGCAGGGACATGCCTCGATAAATAAGAGCCCGCGGATAGGGCGCAATGGTAGCGTCGGCCGTTTCGTCGTTTATTTCACAGCTTTTCCTATGCAAGACGCGGTCGCCGTTTGGGCGTGGATTCCGATCACCCTGGCCGCGGCCCTGGGCCAGACCTTCCGCAACGCGGCGCAGCGATCGCTCACCGCGAGCGCCGGCACCCTGGCCGCCACGCTGGTGCGTTTCCTGTACGGGCTGCCGATCGCGCTGATCTGGCTGGCGCTGGTGCATCGCGGCTGGGACGGCGTGCTGGCGCGGGGCGCGACGCCGGTGTTCGGCTGGGGCTACGCCGGCTGGCTGGCCGGCGGCGCGCTGGCCCAGCTGGCGGCCACCGCCTTGCTGCTGCTGGCCATGGCGAGCCGCAACTTCATCGTCGCGGTGACCTGGTCCAAGACGGAGGTCTTGCAGGTGGCGCTGTTCTCGGCGCTGTTCCTGCACGAACTCCCCGGCCCGCTGCTGCTGGCGGCGATGGGCCTGGCGACGCTCGGCGTGGTGCTGCTGTCGCCGGCGGCGGGCGTCGGCGTGGGCGGCCGCGCGGTGGTGTACGGCCTGGCGTCGGGCGCGTGTTTCGCGCTGGCGTCGGTGGGCTACCGCGGCGCGTCGCTGCAGTTGCCGGGCGTTTCGCCGTGGCTGGCGGGCGCCTGGAACGTGGTGTGGGCGCAAAGCCTGCAGACGCTGCTGCTCGGGGGCTGGCTGGCCTGGCGCGCACCGCATTCGGTGGGTGTGGTGGTGCGGGCCTGGCGCCTGTCGGCGGCGGCGGGCGCGGCAGGGGCGTTCGCCTCCATCTGCTGGCTGACCGCGACCTCGATGCGTCCGGCTACCGAGGTGCGCACGCTCGGACTGGTGGAGGTGCTCTTCAGCTACCTCGTGTCGCAGCGGCTTTTCGGGGAATCGCTTTCGGGCCGGGAGAAAGTGGGCATGGCGCTGGTCGCCCTGGGGCTGGCGGTGGTGTGCGCGCGGCTCTGAGTGCCGGCCTGTTGACGCACTGAAACGCTCGGAAAGAGGGGAGGGGTTACCCTGGGTGGCGTCCCCCGTGCGTCGCCAGTCGGCGGGCCGGACGCTCCAAGAATCGATAACAACAGGATTGATATGAGCACTCCCGCATCCCGGCCGGGCACGGCCGCCGCCGCATCGGCACCCCGTCCCTACACCCCCAAGGAGGTCCGCGAGCGGGTCTTCGCCATCGTCGCGGCCTCGTCCGGCAACCTGGTGGAATGGTTCGACTTCTACGTCTACGCCTTCACCGCGCTGTACTTCGCGCACTCCTTCTTTCCCAAGGCCGATCCCACGGTGCAGCTGCTCAGCACCGCCGGCGTGTTCGCCGCTGGCTTCCTGATGCGCCCCATCGGCGGCTGGCTGTTCGGCGTGATCGGCGACAAGTACGGCCGCAAGCTGTCGATGGTGATTTCGGTGGTGATGATGGGCGGCGGCTCGCTGCTCATCGCCTGCCTGCCGACCTACGACAGCATCGGCGTCTGGGCGCCGGCGCTGCTGCTGACGGCACGGCTGTTGCAGGGACTGTCGGTGGGCGGCGAATACGGCGCGTCGGCCACCTACATGAGCGAGGTCGCGCTGCGCGGCCGGCGCGGGTTCTTCGCGTCTTTCCAGTACGTCACGCTGATCGGCGGCCAGTTGCTGGCAGCCCTGGTCATCGTGGTGATGCAGGCGTTTCTCTCCGATGCCGAACTGCATGCGTGGGGCTGGCGCATCCCGTTCGCCATCGGCGCCTGTACCGCCGTGATCGCCATGTGGCTGCGCCGCGGCCTGCGGGAGACCTCCACCGCCGAGACCCGCAACAACGCCGAGGCCGGCAGCCTGCGCGGCCTGCTGCGCAACCACCTGCCGGCCTTCCTGACGGTGCTGGGCTACACCGCGGGCGGTTCGCTGATCTTCTATACCTTCACCACCTACATGCAGAAGTACCTGGTGAACTCGGCGGGCATGTCGGCGCGCACCGCCACCGAAATCATGACCTGGGCCCTGTTCGCCTACATGCTGATGCAGCCCCTGTTCGGGGCGCTGGCCGACCGTATCGGGCGGCGCGCCTCGATGATGCTGTTCGGCGCCCTGGGCACGGTGGCGACGGTGCCGATCCTGCTGGCGCTGCAGTCGGTCAAGAGCCCGGTCGCGGCCTTCGGGCTGATCGTGCTGGCACTGGCCATCGTCAGTTTCTACACCTCGATCAGCGGCCTGGTGAAGGCCGAGATGTTTCCGCCGCAGGTGCGGGCGCTGGGCGTCGGATTTGCCTACGCCATCGCCAACGCCCTGTTCGGCGGCACCGCCGAATACGTCGCGCTGTACCTGAAGGACATCGACATGCAGCAGGCTTTCTACTGGTACGTGACGGTGATGATGGCCATCGCTTTCCTGGTCAGCCTGCGCCTGCCCAAGCAGCCCGACTACCTGCACCACGACCACTGAGCGGAGCGTCTCTCGCGGAGGGCCCTGGCTATACTCGTTCGAGTTTTTTGCCAGGGTTCTCGCGATGATTCCTGTGATTTTGTCGGGTGGTTCGGGTACCCGGCTGTGGCCGCTGTCCCGATCGTCGTACCCGAAACAGTTCCTCGGCGTCACCGAAGAACGCACCATGTTCCAGCTGACGCTGGCGCGCCTGGAGGGCCTGCCCGGCGTGCAGCCACCGATCGTCGTCGGTAACGAGAACCACCGTTTCATTCTCGGTGAGCAGTTGCAGTCGCTGGGCGTCAGGGCCCGGGCGATCCTGCTGGAGCCGGTCGGCCGCAACACCGCGCCGGCCATCGCCGCCGCGGCGGCCGCCGCCATGTCCGACGGTACCGATCCGCTGTTGCTGGTGCTGGCGGCCGACCACGTCATCGCCGACATCCCGGCGTTCCAGCGGGCGGTGCAAACCGGCATGCCCGCCGCCGAAGCCGGCGCGCTGGTTACTTTCGGCATCGTGCCGACGGCGCCGGAAACCGGCTACGGCTACATCCAGGTCGAAGCGCGCGTGGAAGGCGGCGAGGCGCTGCCGGTGACCGCGTTCGTCGAAAAACCCGACCTCGCCACCGCGCAGAAATACCTGGCAGAAGGCCGCCACCTCTGGAACAGCGGCATGTTCCTGTTCAAGGCGTCGGTGCTGATGGCCGAACTGGAAAAGTTCTCCCCGGCGGTGGCCAGGGCCGCGCGCGAGTCGGTGGCGCTGGCCCGGTCTGACCTCGACTTTCTGCGCCTCGACAAGGAAGCCTTTTCGGCCTCGCCCGAGGACTCCATCGACTACGCGGTGATGGAGAAATCCGACAAGGTGAAGGTAGTGCCGCTGTCGGCCGGCTGGAGCGATGTCGGCGCCTGGGGTGCGGTGTGGGACGTGGCCGCCAAGGACCGCGACGGCAACGCCGCGCGCGGCGACGTGATGCTGCACGGCATGCAGAACAGCTACGTGCACGCCGGCCACCGCCTGGTGGCGGCCATCGGCCTGGACGACGTGATGATCGTCGAGACCTCCGACGCGGTGCTGGTCGCGGCCAAGGGACGGGTGCAGGACGTCAAGAAGATCGTCGACCGCCTCAAGGCCGCCAAACGCCCCGAGGCCGGCCTGCACCGCGAGGTATTCCGCCCCTGGGGTTCCTACGATTCCATCGACCAGTCCGACCGCTACCAGGTCAAGCGCATCACGGTCAACCCGGGGCAGAAGCTGTCGGTGCAGATGCACCACCACCGCGCCGAGCACTGGGTGGTGGTGTCGGGTACGGCCAAGGTGTGGCTGGGCGACAAGGAGGTGCTGCTTACCGAAAACCAGTCCACCTACATCCCGGTGGGCGTGATCCACGCGCTGGAAAACCCCGGCAAGATCCCGCTGGAGCTGATCGAGGTGCAGTCGGGCGCCTACCTCGGCGAAGACGACATCGTGCGTTTCGAGGACCGCTACGGCCGCACCTGAGGCGCAGGCACGCGGTGGCCGGCCGGCAGGTCGCGGCCCTGCAGGTGATCGACCACGTTGCGGGCGGTCATCAGCGCCACGTTGAGCGCCGCGTTGCGGGTCACGCCGGCCACGTGCGGTGTCAGCAGCACCTGGGGCAGGGCGGCGAGCGGGTGGCCGGGCGGCAGGGGTTCGGTGTCGAAGGTGTCCAGCCCCGCGCCGGCGAGGTGTCCGCTGCGCAGTGCGTCGAGCAGGGGCTGTTCCTGCACCACCGGCCCGCGCGCGGTATTCACCAGCAAGGCTCCGGGTGTCATCAGCGCCAGTTCGCGCGCGCCGATCAGCCCCCGCGTGCGATCGGTCAGCGGGCAATGCAGGCTGAGGATGTCCAGCCGGGGCAGAAAGGCGGCCAGCGCCGGCTCGGCCTCGAACTCGTCGGCCTGGCCGGTCGGGCGCAGAACCAGCACCCGTGCGCCCAGCGCGGCGGCCAGCCGGGCGGTGGCGCGGCCGATGCTGCCGTAGCCCACGATGCCCACCACCGAGCCCCGGAAATCACGGCCCTGAAACCGCCCGTCGGTCCAGCCGCCATCGCGCACGAGGCGGTCGAGGCGGGGGAGTTCGCGGGTCAGCGACAACATCAGGGCCAGCGCGTGCTCGGCGACCGCGTCGGCATTGGCTGCGGCGGCCACGGCGACCACCAAACCGCGCCGCGCCGCCGAGACCAGGTCGACGCCGTCCACGCCCGCGCCGTTCTTGGCGACGATGCGCAAGGTCGGCGCACTCGCCAGCACCGCGTCGGTGACCGGCTTGGGGCCACGCACCACCAGCGCCTGCGCACCGGTTTGCCGCAGCCGCGACGCGAGCGTGTCTTCCGTCACCACGCCCTGCATGAAGTGCACCCGGCCGCCGGCCTGCCCGACGATGGCGCAGGCCTCGGGAACCCAGTGTTCGGCGGTGACGAGGACATCGAATGGCGTGGCGGTCATGGAGCGGTCTGGAGAAACAGGCGAAGCGGACGAAGAGGGCCGGGCGGCCTCAGTCGATATGGATGTTGCCGGCCTTGATGACCTTGCCGTAGCGGTCGAACTCGTCGCGGGTGAAGCGGGCCAGTTCCTGCGGCGGGCCGGAGCGGATCTGCACGCCCAGGCTGGCCAGCCGGTCGCGCACGTCGGCCTGCGCCAGCACGGCGTTGAGCGCGGTATTGAGCTGGCCCAGCACGGCGGCGGGCGTCTTCGCCGGTGCGTACAGCGCGTACCAGGCGTTGACCTCGAAGCCGGGATAGCCGGCCTCGGCAAAAGTGGGCACGTCCGGCAGCGACGGCACCCGGGCGGGGGCCGCGACCGCCAGCGCCCGCACCTTGCCGCCCTGTAGCAACGGGGAGGCGCTGGTGAGGGTGTCGAGAATCATGTCCAGCCGGCCGCTCATCAGGTCCAGCGTATGCGCGTTGCCGCCCTTGTAGGGCACGTGTTCGATCTGCACCTGCGCGGCCTGCTTGAACATCTCCGCGGCCAGGTGCAGCGGCGAACCGTTGCCGGACGAACCGTAATGCAGCTCGCCGGGCTTGCGGCGGGCGTCGTCCACCAGCGCCCGCAGGTCCTTGTAGGGGCTGGCCTGCGCGACCGTCATCACCATGGGCGACTGGCCGATCAGGCCGACGGCGGCGAAGTCCGCCACCGCGTCGTAGCCGGGCTTGCTGTACAGGTGCGGACTCACCGCGTGGCTGGCCAGCGAGCCGAGTACCAGCGTGTAGCCGTCGGCCGGCGCCCGCGCGGCCATCGCCGTGCCGATGGTGGTGCCGGCGCCGGGCCGGTTGTCGACGATCACCGGCTGGTGCAGCGCCTCGCCCATCTTCTGGCCGATGAGCCTGGCCACCGCGTCGTTGGCGCCGCCGGCAGGGTAGGGCACCAGCAGGGTCACGGGCCTGGTCGGATAGGCCTGCTGGGCCGGCGCTGCTGCCGGTGCGAGGCCGCACAGGGCTGCTGCGGCGATGCCCGCCAGGGCGCGGCGTCGGGCCGTGGCCCGGGGTTGGGATATCGGCATGCTTTGTCTCCGGTTATTTTGTTTTTTGCGGGGCCGAGGCGCTGGCTGCGGTCCCTTGCGCGCCATTCTTCGTTGCAGGTGTATTGAGCACAATCGCGGTGGTCGTGAATCCACTGTCCACGATTCGTGGACAAAGCCGGTCTCCGGGGGAGAACGTGCCGGTCAGGCCAACATGCTGGCCCGACTGCGGGTATGTCTTGATCGGTCGGCGCCGGGCGCGGTGCCCATACTGCCGCCGCCGCGCGTCGCGGCACGACCGACAACGAGAGACAAGCCATGAGAAAAATCACCCTCGCTCGCTGGAGCCTGGTCTTCTGCGGCAGCCTGCTCGGCCTGGCTGCGCTGGCCCAGAACACCCCGCCGATACGCATCGTCGTGCCCTTCAATCCCGGTGGCGGCTCGGACCTGTTCGCACGGCTGATCGCACCCGGCCTGTCGCAGAGCCTGAAGCGGCCGGTGATCGTCGAGAACCGGGCCGGCGCCGGCGGCATCATCGGCGCCGACTACGTCGCCAAGTCGGCACCGGACGGCAACACGCTGCTGCTGTCGGACTCGGCCGCCTACACCATCAGCCCGGCCTTGTACCCCGCGCTGCCGTACGCCGCGAAGGACCTGGCGCCGGTGGCCGAAGCAGGTCGCTTCGCCAACGTGCTGCTGGTGCCGGCAGCTTCGCCGTACCGGACCTTGCAGGAGGTGCTGGCGGCGGCACGCAAGGAGCCGGGCAAGCTGACGATCGCGTCGTCCGGCAACGGCGCCAGTCCGCACCTCACCGCCGAAAAACTGCAGCGGGATGCCGGTATCCGGCTGGTCCACGTGCCCTACAAGGGCAGCGGCCCTGCGCTGGCCGACCTGCTGGCCGGCCACGTGGACATGATCTTCAGCGGCCTGCCCGCCGTGTCCGAATACGTGAAGGCCGGCAAGCTGCGGGCGGTCGCCATCGCGTCCCTGCAGCGGTCGTCCTTCGCGCCGGAGGTGCCCACGTTCGCCGAGTCCGGAGTACCGGGTTTCGAGTCGCTGATCTCCCAGGGCCTGTTCGCGCCGGCCGCCGTGCCGCCGGCGCTGGTCGCCCAGGTCAACGCGGCGGTGATCGAGGTGCTCAACGGCAAGGACATGGCCCCGCGCCTGCTGCAATTGAAGGTGGAGCCGCACCAGGACAGCGCGGCGCAATACAAGGCCTGGCTGGACCAGCAGGCGCAGACCTGGACCCGGCTCATCCGCGAGGCCGCCATCAAGGTCGAATAAGCACCGCCGGCCGCTGCGCCGGCGCATGAAAAAAAAGCCCCGTGCATCGCTGCCGGGGCTTTTTGTCTTGTGATCGACGCGCTGGTTTACAGCGTGTCGATGAAGCTGCGCAGCTTGTCGCTGCGGCTCGGGTGCTTCAGCTTGCGCAGCGCCTTGGCTTCGATCTGGCGGATGCGTTCGCGGGTCACGTCGAACTGCTTGCCGACTTCTTCCAGCGTGTGGTCGGTGGACATCTCGATGCCGAAACGCATGCGCAGCACCTTGGCTTCGCGCGGGGTCAGGCCGTCGAGGATGTCCTTGACCACGTCGCGCAGGCCGGCCTGCATGGCGGCCTCGATGGGCGCGGTGTTGGCCTGGTCTTCGATGAAGTCGCCCAGGTGGGAATCGTCGTCGTCGCCGATCGGCGTTTCCATGGAGATCGGCTCCTTGGCGATCTTCATGATCTTGCGGATCTTGTCTTCCGGGATTTCCATCTTGGCCGCCAGGATGGAGGCGTCCGGCTCGAAGCCGAACTCCTGCAAGTGCTGGCGGGAGATGCGGTTCATCTTGTTGATCGTCTCGATCATGTGCACCGGGATGCGGATGGTGCGCGCCTGGTCGGCGATCGAGCGGGTGATGGCCTGGCGAATCCACCAGGTCGCGTACGTCGAGAACTTGTAGCCGCGACGGTATTCGAACTTGTCCACCGCCTTCATCAGGCCGATGTTGCCTTCCTGGATCAGGTCCAGGAACTGCAGGCCGCGGTTGGTGTACTTCTTGGCGATGGAGATCACCAGGCGCAGGTTGGCCTCGATCATTTCCTTCTTCGCGTCGCGCGAAGAGGACTCGCCGGTGTTCATGCGCTTGTTGATGTCCTTGAGCTGCGTCAGCGGCACCACCACACGCGATTGCAGGTCCATCAGCTTTTGCTGCAGCTCCTGCACCGGCGGGATGTTGCGGGCCAGCACGGTGCTCCAGGGCTTGCCGGAAGCGGCCTGCTTCTCGACCCACTTCAGGTTGAGCAGGTTGGGCGGGAAATCCTTCACGAAGGTTTCCTGCGGCATGCCGCACTTCTCGACAATGATGCGGCGCAGTTCGCGCTCTTTCTTGCGGACGTCGGCCACCTGCGCACGCACCAGGTCGCACAGCTTCTCGATGGTCTTGGCGGTGAAGCGGATCGTCATCAGCTCTTCGCTGATGCCGGCCTGCGTTTCCATGTACTTGGCGCCGCCGTAGCCTTCCTTGTCGTAGATGGCATGCATCTTTTCGAACAGGGCGCGCAGGCGGTCGAAGCGGGTGAGGGCTTCGCGCTTGAGTTCTTCGAGCTTCTTGGTCAGCGCCTTGGAGCCGCCCTTGCCGTCGTCGTCGTCTTCTTCGTCGAACTCGTCGAAGTCTTCTTCGGCCACGTAGTCGTCGGCTTCGTTGGGGTTGGCGAAACCGTCGACCACGGTCGAGATGACGACCTTGCCTTCGCGGATTTCCTCGCCCATCGCCAGGATGGCGGCGATGGTGGCGGGCGATGCGGAGATCGCTTCCATCATGGCCATCAGGCCGCCTTCGATGCGCTTGGCGATCTCGATTTCGCCTTCGCGGGTGAGCAGCTCGACCGTGCCCATCTCACGCATGTACATGCGGACCGGGTCGGTGGTGCGGCCGAATTCGCTGTCGACGGTGGACAGCGCGGCTTCGGCGGCTTCTTCGGCTTCTTCTTCGGTGGCGCCGGTCTGCGCGGTGTTGGTCACCAGCAGGGTTTCGGCGTCGGGCGTTTGTTCGTACACCGCCACGCCGAGGTCGTTCAGCATGGTGATGACGACTTCCAGGGTTTCCTGGTCGATCAGCTTGTCGGGCAGGTGATCCGAGATTTCGCTGTGCGTCAGGAAGCCGCGGGTCTTGCCGAGCTTGATCAGGGTCTTCAGGCGCGAACGGCGCTTGGCCATGTCTTCTTCGGACAGGACGGTTTCGTCCAGGCCGAATTCCTTCATCAAGGCGCGTTCCTTGGCCTTGCTGATCTTCATGCGCAGCGGCTTGACCTTTTCGACGACTTCGGCCGTCGACGCGGCGACCGGCGTGGCTTCGACTTCGCCTTCGAGGTCGGCTTCGATGTCGGACATGTCGGCATCGTCGACCGACGGGCCGCCGGACGAGGCGGCGCCGGTGGAAGCGGCTGCCTTGGGCTTGCGGCCGCGCTTGGCCGGCACCGGCGCTGCCGCGGCGGCGCCGTCGGCTGTAGCCGTAGCAGCGGCGGCGGCGGCCTTGGGCGGGCGGCCGGGCTTCTTCTTGGTTTCGGTGGCGGTACCCGAGGCGGCGGCAGCGGCCTTCAGGATTTCGTCGGCGGCGGCCTTGAGCGAAGCTTTGGTGGACACGGTTGTGGGGGCTTTCTTGGAGGCAGCGGCGGGTTTGGCGGCAGGCTTCGCAGACACGGTGGTCTTTGCGGTATCCGCGGGTTTGGCGGAAGCCTTGGGTCCGTCGCTGGCTGTGGGTTTCACCGATGACACGGCAGTCTTGGCCGGTTTTGTGGGCTTGGCAGATGACTTCGCGGGCTTTTGAACAGGCATGAACACCTCAACTCAAAAAAAACTCAACACAAAGAAGACACGTGGCGCCACGACCCGGCGCGGAGAAAGGGTGTCGGAAACAGGCACGAAGTGCGAGTTCCACGAGCGCTGCGAGCAAAACTCGCGGCACCGACAACCCGTAGGTGGGGGAGGCTTCCCCCGACGACAAGATGAGAGGGCGATCATTTGGTGTGCAGCCCTTGCGGTGGAGATGGCCGGTCGCGCGCAGTGGCGTCGGTTGGCCGGATGTCCGGAGGTACTGCTGTCGCTCTTGCCGTCAGCAACCTGACATTATAGCTTTCGGACGGAATTCAAGAGCGCCGCGGCCCTGATTCCAATGCCTGGCGACGGCTGAGCAGCACCCGATAACGCGCCAGCGCGGCCGGATCGCTGGCCGCTTCCGCGATGGCCGCGGTTTCCTGCGCCTTGAGATGGTCGATGAGCATGCGGTCGAGCACGTCGCGCAATTCGTTGCGCAGATCGCGGGTGTCGACATCCACTTCGGCCTGCGGCCCCTGCATCAGGCGCAGCGCCGTGGCTTCGGCCGCGTGACCCTGCAGTCCCTCGCGCAAGGCGGCCCACGGTTGCGGTCCGTGTTCGTGCAACTGGCCTTCCAGCCAGACGAAGAGCGGGCCGTGCGGCGCGGGCAGGGCGCAGAGCAGCTCGCGGTCGTCGTGCGACAGGGTGTACAGCGCCTCGGCGTCCAGCAGCAGCAAACGGGCGGCGGTGTCCGGGCGGTTGATGCCGGGCGTGCGCAGCCCCCGCGACGGCGGCTCCGCATAACGGTCGACCGGCTCGGGCTTTTTCCATTTGCCGTCCGGCCCCTTGGTCCAGCGGCCGCCGTCGCCGAAGCCGCCACCGGCGCGCCGGCGCGGTGCCGCGGCGGCTGCCTGGCCGCCGCCGAAATGCTCTCCCGGCGGGCCCATATCGAAATATTCCGGCGGCTCCGGCATCAACGGCATGTCACCCATGTCCGGCATGCCCGGCGGGTAGCCAGAAGGCGCGGCGCCTTGGTCGGCCGGCCGTTTGTCGCCCCTCTGCGGCTTGCTCCACAGGCCCGACAGCGTCGGCACATCCAGCTGCACCACCGATGCGATCTCGGCCAGCAGCTGCTGCCGCAGGGCGCCGTCCGGCATGGCGATCCACAGCGGGCGCGCCTGGCTGGTCATGCGGGCGCGGCCTTCCGCCGTGCTGATGTCGCAATCCTCCCTGGCGGCCTCGATCAGGAAGCGGCTGAGCGGCATCGCCTCGGTCACCCGGCCGGCAAAAGCCTCCTGGCCCTCGGCGCGGATGAAGCTGTCCGGGTCGTGCTCGGCGGGCAGGAACAGAAAGCGCACCGAGCGGATATCGGTCGCGAAGGGCAGGGCGGCATCCAGCGCCTTGCGGGCCGCGCGCCGACCGGCGCTGTCGCCGTCGAAACTGAAGACCACCGTATCGGTGAAGCGGAACAGCTTCTGCACGTGTTCGGTGGTGCAGGCGGTGCCCAGCGTGGCCACGGCGTTGGCGAAACCCAGCTGGGCCAGCGCCACCACGTCCATATAGCCTTCGGTGACTAGCGCGTAGCCCTTCTCGCGCAGGGCGTTGCGGGCCTCGAACAGTCCGTAGAGTTCGCGGCCCTTGCTGAAGACCGGTGTTTCGGGCGAGTTGAGGTACTTGGGCTTTTCGTCGCCCAGCACCCGGCCGCCGAAACCGATGCACTCGCCCTTGATATTGCGGATCGGAAACATCACCCGGTCGCGAAAGCGGTCGTAGCGCTTGCGCTGCGATTCGGGGATGTCGTCGGCGGCCTCGCCGGTAATCACCAGGCCGCTTTCGACCAGCAACGGATCGTCATAGGTGGGAAAAGCGCTGGCCAGCGTGCGCCAGCCCTCGGGCGCGTAGCCCAGCCCGAAGCGCTGCGCCACCACGCCCGACACCCCGCGGCCCTTCAGGTATTGCACCGCGCGCTGCGAGCCGCGCAGATGCTTGCGATAGGCCTCGCCGGCCTTTTCGAGCACCTCGCTCAGCGTGACCTGCTTCTGCCGCTGGGCTGCGGCACGGTCGCGTTCGGCGGGCGAGACATCGTCTTGCGGCACCACCAGCCCGGCCTGCTGGGCCAGGTCCTGCACCGCCTCGACGAAAGTCGCGCCGGTGTACTCGGTGAGGAACTTGATGGCGTCGCCGCTCACCCCGCAGCCGAAGCAGTGATAGAACTGCTTGACCGGGCTGACCGAGAACGACGGTGACTTCTCGTCGTGAAAAGGACACAGCCCCATGAAGTTCGCGCCCGCTTTCCGAAGCGTCACGTGCCGGCCCACTACCTCGACGACGTCGGTACGGGCAATGAGGTCCTGGATGAATGCTGCGGGTATGGCCACCCGGGGATTATCCGGGCGCGCGCACAAAGGCCTGCCGTAGTGGTCGCTAAGTAAATTAGACTACGACCCTTCCAGACTGTGAAAATTGCACAAGTTTGGGTCAAAGTCCGACGCAACGGACGCGATTGAAAGAATTGTTACCGCCTGCGCGGGCCCTCAGAAAGCCGAAGACCAGATGAAGCACCCAGGGGTGGACGGCGCGCCGGCGTCGCCGGATCAAACGCTGTCTCGCGTCGCGCGGGACACCGGCATTCCGCGCCACGTCGCCATCATCATGGACGGCAACCGGCGCTGGGCCGCCCAGCGCGCCATGCCGCAGATGATGGGCCACGCAGCAGGCGCACGCCGCATCCGCCCGCTGGTCGAGCGCTGCATCACCGCTGGCGTCGAGTGCCTCACCCTGTTCGCCTTCAGCACAGAAAACTGGCGCCGTCCGGCGCACGAGGTTTCCGGGCTGACCAAGCTCTTCCTGCGCTACCTGCGCAAGGAAGCCGGCGACCTGCACACCCGCGGCATCCGCCTGAAGATCATCGGCGACACCGCCAAGTTCGATCCGCCGCTGTGCCTGCTGTTCGACGAAGTGGAAGCGCTCACCCGCGACAACACCGGTCTGACGCTCACCGTCGCCGTCAACTACGGCGGCCGTTGGGACATGCTGCGCGCCATGCGCCGCTGGATCGCCGCGCATCCCGGCGCATCGCCCGACGAAGCCGACGAAGCCGCCCTGGAACCCTACTTCAGCACCGCCGGCATGCCCGACCCCGACCTGCTCATCCGCACGGGTGGCGAGGTGCGGGTCAGCAACTTCATGCTGTGGCAGATGGCGTACACGGAGATGTACTTCACGGACACCCTGTTCCCCGCTTTCACCGTCCAGCGCCTGGACGAATCACTGCAGTGGTTCGCCGGACGCAACCGGCGTTTCGGCGCCTCCGATCCGCCGCCCCGCCAGCCGGACCTGCGCGCTGCCTCGGCCTGAGGCCGCGTTTTTCGGCGGGCCTGCGTCCTATAGCAACCTCATCGATCCCGTCCGACCCGCAGACGCGCGCCGGGCTCTTCCTCGTAATCCATGACCGCCCAATTTCCCCTGCTTCGAATGTTGCGCCGACTGCTGTCCGCCGGCCTGTGCATCGCGATCGCCTCCGGCCCGGCGCACGCGCAGTTCTCGCTGGGCAGCTTCGGCTCGACCGGGCCGGCAGCGGCGCCGGCGAGTTCGTCCGGCAGTGCCATGCCCGCAGCCGCGTCCATGGGCGCAAGCCAGGGCAGCGCGACCGGCATGGCCGGCACCGGTACGCCGGGCATCGGCAATTCGCTGGATTCGGGCGCGCGTTCGCTCAATCGTCGCGAGCGCAATCCGGTCGATGACGCTTCCGCCGACCGCACCCGGACCGACGACGCGCCCCAGTCGCGGCGCGACCGGCAGCAGAGCGAACGCGAACGCGATCGCATGCCTGCCCGGCCCAGCCAGTTTCAGCAGTTCGTCGAGCAATCGACCGGCCGCCTGCTGCCCATCTACGGCAGCGAACTCTTCGAAGGCCCGCGTGTCGCGTACGTGCCGGACGCCAACGCGCCCGCGCCCTCCGACTACGTCCTGGGCCCGGGCGACGAAGTGCGGGTGCAGGTGTGGGGCGGCGTCGACTACGACGGCACGCTGGTCATCGACCGCAACGGCCAGGTCGCCATCCCGCGCGCCGGTGTCGTCAACCTCGCCGGCGTGAAAGAGAAGGACGTCGAATCCGCCCTGCGCAGCCAGCTCGGCAAGACGTTCACCAACTTCAACCTCAACGCCAACATGGGCCGGTTGCGCACCGTGCAGGTCTATGTCGTCGGCCAGGCGCAACGCCCGGGCACCTTCAGCCTGTCGAGCCTCAGCACGCTGGTCAACGCCGTCTTCGCCAGCGGCGGCCCCAACGCCAACGGCAGCATGCGCAACATCGAGCTGCGTCGTGGCGGCAACAAGGTCACCACCCTCGACCTCTACAACTTCATCGGCGCCGGCGACAAGAGCGGCGACGTGCAGCTGCAGGCGGGCGACGTCATCGTCATCCCGCCGGTCGGCCCGCGCGTGGCCATCACCGGTGCGCTGGACCAGGCGGCCATCTACGAGCTGAAAGGCAACCAGAGCTCGCTGGGCAGCATCCTGGCCCTGAGCGGCGGCGTGCCCACGCTGGCCGCCACCGCCAAGGCGCTGGTCGAACGGGTGGTGCCGGGCCAGAACCCGCCACGCCAGGTGCAGGACATCGCCCTGGACGCTGCCGGCCAGCAGCTGCCGCTGCGCGACGGCGACGTGGTCACGCTGCTGAATATCAGCCCCGCGTTCGCCAACGCCGTGACCCTGCAGGGCAACGTCGCGGCGCCGCTGCGCTATCGCTGGTTCCCAGGCATGAAGCTGCGGGATCTGATCCCGGAGAAGGACGCGCTGATCACGCCGAACTACTACCAGCGGAAGAATTTGCTGGTGCAGAACCTGGACGGGGACAAGACCGCTGCCGGCAACACCGCCGGCGACGCCCGGTCGTCGAACGCGGACAGGACCGTGACATCCGACAACGCCCGCAAGGCCGGCGAGTCCATCAATGAGCGCGTGCGCAGCATGGTCGACCAGATCAACTGGGACTACGCCGTCATCGAACGCCTGGACCGGGACCAGCTGAAAACCACGCTGATCCCCTTCAGCCCGGGCAAGCTGCTGATGCAGGGCGACGAATCGCAGAACCTGCCTCTGCTGGCGGGTGACGTGGTAACCGTGCTGAGCCAGAAGGACCTGAGGTTGCCGGTGCTGCGCCAGACCCGCCTGGTGCGGCTGGAAGGCGAGGTGGCAGCGGCCGGCCTGTATGAGGTGAAGCCAGGCGAAACCCTGCGCCAGCTGATCGAGCGGGTGGGCGGGCTGACGCCGCAGGCTTATGTGTTCGGAACCGCGCTGGATCGTGAGTCGGTCCGCAAGAAGCAGCAGGAGAACCTGGACCAGCTGATTCGTCGCCTGGAGCAGCAGCAGCAGAGCCAGATCTTGTTCCAGCTTGCCAATCGCTCGGGGTCCGATGCAGCCGCGCAGGCGCCGATCCTGCAGCAGCAGCAAACGCTGGCGCGGGCACAACTCGAATCCTTGCGCAAGCTGCGCAGCGACGGCCGCATCGCGCTGGAACTGAATCCGCAGCAGCAGACCCTCGCAGCCCTGCCCGACCTTCCGCTCGAAGACGGTGACCGCATCGTAATTCCTCCGACGCCGGGCTTCGTGAGCGCGGTGGGCGCGGTGAACAACGAGAACGTGTTCATCTACAAGACCGGAAAGACCGTATCCGAAGTGGCGCAAGCCGCCGGAGTGCGGGAAGAAGCCGATAAGGATGAGATGTTCATCCTGCGCGCGGACGGCAGCATCGTCTCGCGCAAGAACACCGGCGGGTTCTTCGGCGGTGGCTTCGACGGCTTGGCCTTGATGCCGGGAGATACGGTCGTCGTGCCGGAGAAACTCGACCGGGAAACGACGCGAAACTTTGTGGTCCGTCAGCTGAAGGACTTCACGCAGATCCTGTCGCAGTTTGGCTTGGGTGTGGCAGCAATAAAGGTCATCAGAGATCTATGAGGCAGACCCTTCATCACCAGTCGGTTTTGCATCGCCTCTGCGTTGTGGCGCGAGGGCTGGCGACATACGGTTCGCCTACAAGTACCCAATTCGGTTAAAAATAATGGCTATAGATAATGGCAGTGTCGATATGTCTTCCGAGCATCGGGCTGACGATATTGATCTTAAGGATTTCATATTTGCATTAAAGAAGAGCTGGAAGATCGTCCTAAGCGTTCCACTGCTCGTCGGGTTGATCGTTTACCTAATATCGTCATTGATTCCGCCAACCTATACTGCGTCGGCCAAAATATTACCTCCGCAGCAGCAACAGAGTGCTGCAGCGGGAATGCTTCAATCCTTGGGAGCGCTCGGCGGTCTTGCAGGAGCCGCGGCCGCCGTAAAAAATCCGGCAGATCAATATGTCGCATTTTTGCGAACGCGCGTGGTTGAAGATGCCGTGATTCATAAGTTCGGACTTATGCAACGTTATAACAAGAGGAACATCGACGATACGAGGCTCGAGTTAGAAACACGCACAAGAGTCGCCAATGGTAAAGATAATCTCATTGCGATCGAGGTAGATGATGGGGATCCAAAGGTGGCATCCAACATGGTAAGTGCTTATATTTCAGAGTTTACGGGACTCTTGTCTCGCCTTGCCGTGACGGAAGCGCAGCAGCGCAGAGTTTTCTTTGAAGGCCAACTTCAAGCAGCCAAGGTTAATTTAGCGGCGTCCGAGCGTGCATTGGCTAGCAGTGGTGTTTCGAGTTCGACTGTTAATGCAAATCCGGCTTCTGCAATTGAAGTTGTGGCTAGGTTAAAAGCCCAGATCACTTCAACTGAAGTCAAACTGGCTGCCATGCGGGGCTACCTCACAAACGTCGCGCCAGAATACAAGCAGGGTCTTCTGGAGTTGGCAGCTCTGAAGGAGCAATTGTCAAAGCTGGAAAGTCGCCAAGGTAGCGACGCGGGTGGCCCGAATGATTATATTGGAAAATATCGGGACTTCAAATACCACGAAGCCTTGTTCGATTTGTTCGCTAGGCAGTACGAGGTGGCGAGAGTCGATGAGAGCCGTGAAGGAGCGATGGTCCAGGTTGTGGATCCGCCTGTTCCACCAGAGAATCGTTCAAAACCGCGAAAAACGTTGATGGCGATCGGTGGTGCTTTAGCTGGTTTTCTCGCTGTTATTACTGTGATATTTCTACGCCGTCGTGGCCTTTTGGTCGGCGCGCCCGCATGAAAAGACACATAGGGATATATTTGTGAACGACGTAATGATTCATCCACTGGCAGAGGTTGCAACGGCCCGTATAGGCGCTTCAACACGAATTTGGCAGTATTCAATCGTGCTGGATGGGGCTGTGATCGGCGCCAACTGCAATATCTGTTCGCATTGCTTAATTGAAAGTGATGTTGTTCTCGGTGATCGGGTCACCGTAAAAAGTGGTGTTCAATTGTGGAGCGGGATAAGAATTGCCGACGATGTTTTCATTGGGCCAAATGTCTCGTTTGCGAACGATCGGTTTCCACGCAGCAAAAAAACTCCATCTACGTTTATGATTACTAGCGTCTCAGCTGGTGCATCAATTGGTTCCGGAGCGGTTATATTGCCCGGGATAGTTGTTGGCACCAATGCTATGGTTGGGGCGGGCGCAGTGGTTACTAAAAATGTGCCGCCCAACGCCATCGTTGTCGGTAATCCTGCAAAAATTGTAGGTTATGTTGATGCTGATTTGACCGACAATTTAAGTTTGCTGGCAGTTCAAAAGTCTATAGGTTTAAAGAATACTCTGGTGGATGGGGTGACTATCCATAAGTTGAAGAAAGTTATTGATATTCGCGGAAGTCTTTCAGTGGCTGAATTCGGAGACGAAATTCCGTTCGATGCCAAGCGTTATTTCATCGTTTTCGACGTTCCAAGTGTTGAAACGCGTGGCGAGCATGCGCACAGGGAATGCCACCAGTTTCTGGTTTGCGTAAAGGGTAGTTGCGCTGTTGTTGCAGATGATGGAAATAATCGTACTGAGGTGTTCCTCGATCAGCCGGACGTAGGTGTTTATCTTCCGCCGATGACGTGGGGAATCCAATACAAATATTCGCCTGACGCAGTATTGCTTGTTTTCGCCTCCCATAAATACGATGCGGCAGACTATATAAGAAGCTATGACGAGTTTCTCAAGCTGGCGAGGGTTTAAAAATGATCGATTTCCTGAATTTGCGTTTGACGTACACTGAACTTAAGGACGAAATCGACGCGGCGGTCAATGAGGTTCTCGATTCGGGTTGGTACATAGGTGGCAAACCGGTCGAGGATTTTGAGAAAAAATATGCAAATTATTGTGGTGCGCGCAACTGCGTAGGTGTTGCGAATGGGCTTGACGCTTTGCATCTGGGGCTGCGTGCGATGGGAGTCGGACCGGGCGACGAAGTCATAGTGCCGAGCAACACCTATATTGCCACGTGGCTGGCTGTTACCCAGTGCGGTGCGAGGCCGGTTCCAGTAGAGCCCGATTTGACGACATATAATATTTCTCCTTTGTTGATTGAGAAAGCAATTACGCCCAAGACAAAGGTTATTTTGCCGGTTCATCTTTACGGGCAGCCGGCCGATATGGATCCAATTATCGAAATAGCGCGATCCCACGGCTTGAGGGTGCTGGAGGACGGCGCTCAATCGCATGGTGCGAAATATAAAGGTCGCAATATCGGTGCGCATGGTGACGCGGTCGCATGGAGCTTTTATCCAGGCAAAAATTTGGGTGCATTCGGGGACGGTGGGGCAGTCACGACAAACTCAGATGAACTTGCCGAAAATATTAGAATCCTTCGTAATTACGGTTCGCGCCAGAAATATGTTAACGAGGTCCGAGGGTATAACAGCCGACTCGACCCAATTCAGGCGGCCGTATTGAGTGTGAAGTTGTCGAGGCTTGACGAGTGGAACGTTCGCCGTCGGCAGATTGCTCAAACCTATCAGCGCGACTTGGCAAATTGCGGTTTGGTGCTACCGTATGTGCCTGCTTGGGCGGAGCCGGCATGGCACTTATTCGTCGTCTGTACAGATTCGCGTGACAGGCTTTCGAGTCATCTCACTTCATCAGGCATCGGAAACCTTATTCATTATCCAATTCCCCCGCATCTTCAAGTTGCGTACGAGGACTTTGGATGGAAGAAAGGTGCGTTCCCTCTGGCAGAAAAAATTGCAGGCGAAATCATAAGTTTGCCAATTGGTCCACATCTTCAAGAAAAGCATTCCCACCAAGTGGCACGAGAAGTCAGGCAATTCTTTGGAAGACAAGAATGACTTTGTTGCGAACCGGATTGCTAAGCGCCATCGCAGTTGTTGTAAAGATGGTTGCCTTGCTTGCAATCAACAAAGTTCTTGCAATATATGTCGGGCCTTCTGGCTATGCGGCTTTGGGACAATTTCAGAATATTGTGCAGATTGGTATTGCCGTACCCGGAAGCATGGTCAATGCCGGCGTCGTGAAACATACGGCCCAATATGCCAGTGACCAATCGCGTCAACACGGAGTTTGGAGCACCGCTTTCGTCGCGGCAGTGACAAGTTCTGGGTTCATTGGCGTAGGTGCATTGATTTTTGGAGATTATTTAGCTCGCGCTTTCCTAGGTGGCGTCGAATTCCGCTCGGTTTTTTATTGGTTTGCTGCTGCAATCGTGTTTCTTGCGCTCAATGTTCTTTTCCTTGCAATCATGAATGGAAAGAAGGACATAGGGCGGTACGTTCTCGCTAATGTTGCGGGTAGCCTTGCTGCACTTGTAGTCACTTACTTACTGGTCGTTCGACTTGGTTTGTATGGTGCCTTGATCGCGGTCGTTGTCTATCAAGCAGTGAGTTTCATTTTCACGCTTTTTTTGATGTGGACCGCGCCTTGGTTTTCGTTTCGAAGTCTCTTCCTAAAACCCACCGCAGCCGCCGCGAAGAGTTTATTAGGATTTGCGGTACTTGCATTAAGTTCGGCGGCTTTTCTGGCGATCACCCAGCTGATTATTAGAACCTTCCTTGTTAATTTATTTGGCGGTGAAGTCGCAGGGTACTGGGATGCGATCACCAGACTAAGTGGTGCATACCTGATGATTGTTACCACGACATTGAGTGTGTATTATCTTCCACGCTTGGCAGAATTGAGTGACCGACGGTCCCTGAAACGCGAGATTTACTGTGGTTGGCTTGTCATCGTTCCATTTTCCGTTGCGATGTCAGTTCTCGTTTACATTCTGCGTGATTTTGTCATCGTTTCTCTTTTTTCCGCCGAATTTTTGCCCATGCGTGCACTGTTTGCATGGCAGTTGGTTGGCGACGTTGTGAAGGTATGCTCGTGGCTGATAACTTATCTATTGATGGGTAAGGATGTCATTCGGCCCTTGATAATCGCCGAATTTTTTTATGGTGTCTTTCTTGTTTTCCTTACAATGGCGGTCGCGTTTTTCTTTGGATGGCAAAAAGTGGCCCATGCTTACGCCGTCAGTTATTTCTTCTACTTCATTTGCTTGTATTGGATTATGAATCGTCGGGTATTCGGTTCGGTTGAAGTCATGCACTCGGAGGTTGGGATAAGTCATGGCGCAGCTTGATCTACCGCTCGTGTCGGTGATTGTGCCTGTTTACAATCAGGCCTTGCTCCTCGATAAGACGTTGCAGTCTATAGTTGGACAAGAATACAAAAACATCGAAATTTTGATTTCCGATGACGGCTCAAATGATGGCACGCAAGCAGTGCTTCAATCGTTTAAACATGACCATCGTGTAACTATATTTCTGCAGAATCAAAATCTCGGGATAACGGGTAACTATAATTTTCTTGTCGCGCACGCGAAGGGCGAGTACATCGCGGTTTTCTCCGGGGACGACATCATGATGCCGGATAAGCTAAGTAAGCAGGTCGCCGCTTTGAATTTTTCATCGGCTGGCTTTTGCCACCATGCGGTCATCGTAACGGGCTTGAATGGACTAGGGCCGCAGAAGCTGATTTCCCGTAAGTATGACGAAAATCGCACTACCCTCGAAGATGTGCTGCGTAATATGGGTATTCCTGGCTCAATGTCTCTGGTGTATCGCGCGTCAGTAGGCGAAGTGCCTGCTTTCGATTCGTCGATTGCGACTGCAAGTGATTGGCTTCAACTTATTCATCTTTCCGCAAAGTCTGCGGGGATTTATATAGATGAGCCGCTTTGCTATTACTGCCAAGATGGAGCGTACAACGGAAAAGATCCAACCAAGTACGAAGATGATTTTTTGCGTACGATTGAGTTGGCTCGAATGCGGTACGCTTTTCCCGGAGATAATATTGACCGCGCTTGCAATTATGCTCTTTCGAGATATTCTGCAGGCGCAGGTTTTCGACGGCTGATGCGTGGAGATAGGGCTCAGGCGCGGGTGCAGTTGCGCCGGTCTCTTGGAAGCTTAAAGCTGTTTCCCGCTGCGGTCATTTTATACCTGCTTACTTATCTCCCCCTTGGGGGCGGATTCTATGGCGGGCTGAAAAAAATCTATAAGACGTTCTTTGCATAGTATGCGCCGGGAGTCTTTCTCAACGGGAACCACGTTGCCTGCTATTGTCATAGCGGTCACACAACTCCATCTTCTTCGGAACGTTGCTTCCGCTTATTACGCTTTGTGGCTGTTTGCAGTGTTGCTCGCGGCCTTGTATGTCTGGTCAAGATGGGGTGTTCTGCGGGCTTTGGACCGCCGAATGGTATTCAGGACCGTATTGCTTTTTAATTTTCCGCTGATTGGGGCGTGTGCTGGGTTGATCGGAGGCAGTTACGAAAGCATTGCAGGTTTGATAGGTGGATTTAGCCGATGCCTGTTTGTTTTGCCGATGTGTTTAGTGGTTATTGTCTGTCCCCCTTCGGTCTTCAAGCGCGTTGGTGTCGTAATTGTTATCTTTACGGCAATCGCCGCGCTTTCAATTCCATATCAGTTTTTGAGCGGCCCGATCGAATGGTTCGCGGAAAGTTCTGAGCGCGCGGGCTTTGGTCGTTATGCTAGTTTGTTTGGCAGCTTGACGGCCTTAGGCACTGTGAATGGGCTGGGGTTGATCGCAGCGGTCGCGATGCTTAACAGTGCCGTTGCGATGTGCGTGGCTCTCGGCGTGATCCTGCTCGGATCGATTCTATCCCTGCAGAAAGCGGCAATTTTAAATATCGCTTTGGCCTTGCCGGTAATATTTCTTTTGCGAAAATTTTCTTTTAAGCAAGGTGTTGTGTTATTGGTTCTGCTATCAGTTTTTGCGTTCGCTGCTAGCGTTTATTTTGGCGATGAATTGTTGGGCTATGTGTCGTCGATTCGGTTCTCTTCTGATTCCGAATATGCAGGTGATGTAAGTGTTTCAGAGAGCTTGGTTGAGCGTGTTGTCGATTTGCCGCTGACTGCAATCCTTTTTCATGGTGTCCATAGCCTTCTGCTAGGTGTCGGCCCGATTGGTGGAAGCGGAGCTTTTGGGTTTGCGGACGTCCCGATGGCCCATAATGCGGTAGTTGATTTGCTTCTTGTAGGCGGCCTCGCGTATTTGGTATATTTTGGGTATTTTTTCTATATCGCATTTAAGTTGGCGATTGTCGGTTTGAGGAGCGTGAGCCGAAACGGCGCGATTCTTGGCTTGTCGATGCTAATCATTTTGCTGATCAACATGCCATTCAGCAGTTTGCTGTTTTTCACCCCGAGTGGCGCCATGTTTTTCGCTTTTGCGTTGCGATCTATTATTGGTTCCGTAGATAAAGGTTCATGATGTTTACTGATGGTATTTTGCTTGTCTCTGGCGGAACCGGTTCGTTCGGTAATGCTGTTGTCCGCCGTTTTTTGAACTCAGATCTGCGCGAAGTCCGCATCTTCAGCCGCGACGAGAAGAAGCAGGACGACATGCGCAAGCTCTACCGCAGTCCTAAGCTCAAGTTCTATATCGGCGATGTGCGCGAGCCGCGCTCCATTGCCGACGCGATGCGCAATGTCGATTTCGTCTTTCATGCGGCCGCGCTCAAGCAGGTGCCGTCCTGCGAGTTCCACCCCATGGAAGCGGTGCGCACCAACGTGTACGGCACCGACAACGTGCTGACCGCCGCCATCGATGCCGGCGTGAAGCGGGTGGTGTGCCTCAGCACCGACAAGGCGGTGTATCCCATCAACGCGATGGGCATTTCCAAAGCCATGATGGAGAAGGTCATGGTGGCCAAGTCACGCAACCTCGAAGGCACGGCCACCACCATCTGCGGCACCCGCTACGGCAACGTGATGGCGTCGCGCGGTTCGGTGATTCCGCTGTTCGTGAACCAGGTCCTGAAGGGCGAGACGATCACGGTCACCGACCCCGCCATGACCCGTTTCATGATGACGCTGGACGACGCCGTGGAGCTTGTCCTGTACGCCTTCCAGCACGGCAACAACGGCGACATCTTCGTGCAGAAGGCTCCGGCCGCGACGGTCGAGGTGCTGACCCGGGCTCTGCTGCAACTGATGCAGAAGCCCGACCACGAAGTGCGCGAAATCGGCACCCGGCACGGCGAAAAGCTGTACGAGGCGCTGCTCAGCCGCGAAGAGATGGCCTCGGCCGAGGACATGGGCGACTACTACCGTGTGCCGCCGGACGGCCGTGACCTCAACTACTCCAAGTTCGTGGAGCAGGGCGAGGAAAAGATCAGCCATGCCGAGGACTACAACTCGCACAACACCCACCGCCTGGATGTCGAGGGCATGAAGCAACTGCTGCTCAAGCTCAAGTTCATGCAGCGCATCGCGCGCGGCGAGCACGCCGTAGCCGAGGACTGATCCATGGCCCATATCGTCGTCACCGGAGCCGACGGCTTCGTCGGCAAGAACTTCTGCCTGCGCGCCCGTGAGTCGGGGCACACCGTGTCGCCCATCGTGCGCGGCAGCAGCGATGCCGACAGGGTGACGGCGCTGGCGTCGGCCGACATCGTCTTTCACCTGGCGGGCGTCAACCGGCCCAAGACCGAAGACGAATTCGCCATCGGCAATACCGATGCAACCCGCGCCCTGTGCGACGCGTTGCGGGCCACCGGCCGCGCCGTGACCGTCGTCCTGTCTTCTTCCACGCAGGCGGCCCAGGACAACGCATACGGCCGCAGCAAGAAGGCGGCCGAGGACGCGGTGTTCGACTACGGCCGGGCGTCGGGCGCTCCGGTGCATGTGTTCCGCCTGCCGAACGTATTCGGCAAGTGGTGCCGGCCGCAATACAACTCGGCGGTGGCGACCTTCTGCCACAACATCGCCCGGGGCTTGCCGGTGCAGATCAACGACCCGGCGGCGGCCCTGCGGCTGGTGTACGTGGACGACGTGGCCGACCGCTTCCTGGCGATCGTGGCCGACGCTTCGGCCGACGCTGGCGCCGACGGCGGTTTTGCCGAGGTGGCACCGGTCTACCAGACGACCGTCGGCGAGGTGGTGGACACGCTGCGCACTTTCCCCGAGATGCGCCACACGCTGGTGACCCCGGCGGTGGGGACCGGCCTGATCCGCGCGCTGTATTCCACCTACATCAGCTATCTGCCGCCCGAGCAGTTCGGCTACGAGGTGCCTCGCCACGGCGACCCGCGCGGCACCTTCGTCGAGATGCTCAAGACCCGAGACAGCGGCCAGTTCTCGTACTTCACCGCGCATCCGGGCATTACCCGGGGCGGCCATTACCACCACAGCAAGACCGAGAAATTCCTGGTCATCAAGGGCGAAGCCCGTTTCGGCTTCCGCCACGTGGTGACCGGCGAACGCTACGAGCTGGTCACGCGCGGTGGCGAGGCCCGCATCGTGGAGACCGTTCCCGGATGGACACACGACATCACCAATATCGGCGAAGACGAAATGATCGTCATGCTCTGGGCCAACGAGATCTTCGACCGTGAGCGCCCGGACACCATCGCCATGAAAGTCAACCCATGAGCAACCCAAGCCAAGTCAAGAAACTGAAGGTACTGACCGTTGTCGGCACCCGCCCGGAAATCATCCGCCTGTCGCGTGTCATGGCGCGGCTGGACGAGCATTGCGAGCATGTGCTGGTGCATACCGGCCAGAACTACGACTACGAGCTGAACCAGGTCTTCTTCGACGACCTGGGCGTGCGCAAGCCCGGCTACTTCCTCGGTGCGGCCGGCGAGAGCGCGGCGCAGACCATCGGCAACCTGATCTCCCTGGTGGACAAGGTTCTGGCCGACGAGAAGCCCGACGCCATGCTGGTACTGGGCGATACCAACAGCTGCCTGTCGGTGATTCCCGCCAAGCGCCGCAAGATCCCGATCTTCCACATGGAAGCCGGCAACCGTTGTTTCGACCAGCGCGTGCCCGAAGAGACCAACCGCCGCATCGTCGACCACACGGCGGACATCAACCTGACCTACAGCACCATCGCCCGCGACTACCTGCTGCGCGAGGGCCTGCCGCCGGACATGGTCATCAAGACCGGCAGTCCGATGTTCGAGGTGCTGACGTATTACCGGCCGCGCATCGAGGCGTCCGATGTGCTGGCGCGGCTGGGGCTGGAGGCGGGCAAGTTTTTCGTGGTCAGCGCGCACCGCGAAGAAAACATCGAGTCCGAGTTGAACTTCGGCAAGTTGGTGGGCGTGCTGAACGCAGTGGCGGAAGACAGCGGCCTGCCGGTGATCGTGTCCACCCATCCGCGCACCATGAAGCGGGTTGAGGCCACGGGGGCCCGGTTCCACGCCAATGTGCGCCTGCTCAAGCCGCTCGGGTTTCATGATTACGTGCACCTGCAGATGTCAGCCAGGGCAACGCTGTCGGACAGCGGCACGATCAACGAAGAGTCTTCCATCCTCAATTTCCCTGCGCTCAACCTGCGCGAGGCGCACGAGCGGCCGGAAGGCATGGAAGAGGCGGCGGTGATGATGGTCGGGTTGAGTGTCGACCGGGTGCGCCAGGGCCTGGCCGTGCTCGAGAGCCAACCGCGTGGAGACGAACGCCTGGTGCGCCAGGTGGGCGACTACAGCATGCCGAATGTCTCGGACAAGGTGCTCCGCATTCTCATCAGCTACACCGACTACGTGAACCGCGTCGTGTGGCGCAAGTACGGCTGAGGGTTGCGTGCGGCTTCTCGTCGTCAGCCAATATTTCTGGCCCGAAAACTTTCGTGTCAACGAACTGGTGACCGAACTGGTCAAGCGCGGCCACGAGGTCACGGTATTGACCGGTTATCCCAACTACCCGGAAGGCGAGGTGCTACCCGCTTTCCGTGCTGCACCGGAGCAATTCGCAGAGTTCGCCGGTGCCGAGGTGCTGCGGGTGCCCATGTTGGGACGCGGCCGCGGTGCTTTGCGCCTGATGCTCAATTACCTCAGCTTCGCCGTGTCGGCTTCGGTTGCAGGCCCATGGAAATTGCGCGGCCGGCGCTTCGACAATATTTTCTTCTTCGAACCGTCGCCCATCACCGCGGTTCTGCCGGCGGTGCTGCTGCGGCGCCTGAAACGGGCGCCGTTGCACCTGTGGGTGCTCGACCTGTGGCCCGAAACGCTGTCGGCGGTGGGTGTGGTGAAGTCGCAGCGTGTGCTCGGCTGGGTCGGGAAGATGGTTTCCTTCATCTATCGGCGCTGCGACCGCATCCTGTTGCAATCTCGTGCATTCGTGCCTTCGGTGCAGAAGTACGCGGGCGAGGCGAGCAGCCGTATCCGCTACTTCCCTGGCTGGACCGAAGGCCTTTTCAACGACAACCTGGATCAGGTGGTGCCGGCGCCAGAACTGGCGCCACACGCGGGTGTGTTCAAAGTGCTGTTCGCCGGCAACATCGGCGACGCCCAGGATTTCCCCGCCATCCTCGATGCCGCCGAGCAGCTCAAGGGTAGGCACGACATCCGGTGGCTGGTGGTGGGCGACGGCCGCAGCGCCGAGTCGGTGCGGGAGCAGATCGTGCGGCGCGGCCTGCAGGATCGGGTCGTCATGCTGGGACGTTTCCCGCTCGAGCGCATGCCCTCGTTTTTCCGGGGCGCCGATGCGCTGCTGGTGAGCCTCAAGGCCGATCCGATCTTTTCACTGACCATCCCAGGCAAGGTGCAGAGCTACATGGGCGTCGGTGTGCCGCTGCTGGGCATGCTGGACGGCGAGGGTGGCCGGGTTATCAAGGAGTCGGGCGGCGGCCTGGTTTCTCCCGCTAGCGACGGACCTGCGCTGGCGCGCAACGTGGCTTCGTTGGCTGCGATGAGCCCCCAGGATCGCCGCGGCATGGGCGAACGCGCTCGCGCCTACGGCCGTGCCGAGTTCGACAGGGACAGCCTGATAGACGCGCTCGAAACGCATTTCCGCGATGCCATCGCGCATAACCATCTCTGACCCGTCCCCATGATTCCAGGTCTTTCCCTGCTGACCGGCGGCTCCGGTTATGTCGGCCGGGCGCTGGCCGCCCGGCTGTCCGCCGACGGCGTGCCGGTGCGCCTAGCGCTGCGGCCGTCCGCGTCCGCTGCTGGCCTTGGCGAACGCTTCGAGCGAGCCGCCATCCTCGGCCTGACCCCTGACCAGGACTGGAGCGCGGCGCTGGCCGGCGTTCAGGTCGTGGTCCATGCGGCGGCCCGCGTGCATGTCATGGCCGAAACCTCTGCAGATCCCATCGCGGAGTTCCGCGCGGTCAATGTGGCCGGAACGCTGAACCTCGCCCGCCAGGCCGCGGCGGCGGGCGTGCAGCGATTCGTCTTCGTCAGCTCGGTCAAGGTGAACGGGGAGGGCACCTTGCCGGGCCGGCCCTATCGCGCCAGCGATACGCCCGCCCCGCAAGACCCCTACGGCATTTCCAAGCACGAGGCGGAAGTCGGCCTGCGCGCCATCGCCGCCGAGACCGGGATGGAGCTGGTCATCGTGCGGCCGCCGCTGGTCTACGGGCCGGGTGTCAAGGCCAATTTCGCCTCGATGATGCGCTGGGTGGCACGCGGCGTGCCGCTCCCGCTGGGCGCTATCGACAACCGGCGCAGTCTCGTCGGGCTGGGCAATCTGGTCGATCTGCTGGTGACCTGCATGCACCATCCCGCAGCCCCGGGCCAGACCTTTCTGGCCTCCGACAACGACGATGTGTCCACCACCGAACTGCTGCGGCGGGTAGGCATCGCGTTGGGGCGGCCGGCACGACTTGTGCCGGTGCCGCCCGCCGTGATCAAGGCCGGCGCGGCCCTGGTGGGCAAGCCGGCCGTGGCGCAGCGCCTGTGCGATTCGCTGCAACTGGACATCTCGCCCACTCTTCAAACCCTGGGCTGGCAACCGCCGGTTTCCATGCAGGCCGGCCTCGATGAGACGGCCCGCCATTTCCTGTCTTCCCGATGAAACGCCTGTTCGATTTCTGCGTGGCCCTGTTCGCCGCGGCATGCCTGAGTCTTCCCCTGGTGCTGGTGGCACTGGCGGTCCGGCTGACGTCCGCCGGCCCGGTGCTGTACTGGTCAGACCGGGTGGGACGATGCAACGTGATCTTCCGCATGCCCAAGTTCCGCAGCATGCGGGTGGGTACCCCCGCAGTGGCGACGCATCTGCTCAAGGATCCCAACGCCCATCTCACCCCCATCGGCTCCTTCCTGCGCAAAAGCAGCCTCGACGAACTGCCCCAGCTCTGGAGCATCCTGGTCGGCGACATGAGCCTGGTCGGTCCGCGCCCCGCGCTGTTCAATCAGCACGACCTGATCGAGGCGCGCAAGGAAGTGGGTGTCGATGTGCTCACACCGGGCCTGACCGGCTGGGCGCAGGTCAATGGCCGCGACGAGTTGCCCATACCCCAAAAGGTGAGCCTCGATGCCGAGTACCTGCGCATCCGGTCGTTCAAGCTGGACCTGCAGATCATCTGGATGACAGCGGTCAAGGTCGCGCGCAGCGATGGGGTCACGCACTAAATCAGGGACGTTTGCCTTATGGTGCGTTGCCCCGTGACCGTGGTGCAGAAGCACATCCGCTTGCAAACCCGACCAATGTTTGTGCACACAAAAGATGCATTCGGATACAGCTGGGCTAACATAGGCACCTTTGGGGCACCGCCGCCCCGCAGTCTTTCTGCGTCCGGCCTTCTCGCGCGCCCGCCTTTTGACGTGCCTGCCCGCATGTTTTCTTCTCTACCTTTGACGTTGCGCTTACTCGGCCTCGCGCGGCCGGGGTGGCGAACGGCTTTGACCGATCCCGATGTTTCGTTCCTATCTCCTCAGTCGTCCCAGGCGAGCCAAGCAACTTTTCGTGATGGCCATCGATGCCGTCACCTGCCTCCTGGCGGTATGGCTGGCGTTCTCGCTGCGGCTGGAGCAGTGGCACTTGCCGACCGGGCATCAATGGCTGGCCTACGCGCTGGCACCGGTGTTGATGGCGGCGGTGTTCATTCCGCTGGGCCTCTACCGCGCCGTGTTCCGCTATACCGGCATGGCGGCGATGCAGACGGTAGTGAAAGCGGTGCTGTATTTCTCGGCCGTGTATGCGGTCGTGCTGTTCTTGCTCCGTATCGCCGGTTGGGGTGTCGGGGTGCCGCGTTCCTTGCCATACCTCACTTTTTTCGTCGTGCTGGGGCTGGTGGGCATCCTTCGGTCTTCCGCGCGCCTGTGGCTCAGCGATATCGGGCAGCGTTCGCGCAGCGGGCTGCATGCTCAACGGGTCTTGATCTACGGCGCGGGATCTTCGGGAGTGCAAACGGCGCGCGCCATGGCGGCGGCACCGGAGTTCGCGCTCAAAGGCTTCATCGACGATCAACCCGGCTTGCAGGGCCGCAGCATCAATGGCTTGCGTGTCTACGCACCCAGTGAGCTGCCGGAGGTGCTGCGAACGTTCAAGGTCGAGAGCGTGGTCCTGGCCATGCCTTCAGTCGACCGCAGCACCCGCAACCAGATCATCGAGAACCTGCGTGCACACCCGGTGCATGTGCAGACCTTGCCCGGCCTTGGCGATCTCGCCCACAGCCGGGTGCGCCTGAGCGACCTGCGCGAACTGGATATCGAGGATCTGCTGGGCCGCGACCCGGTGGAGCCCGACCGGGCGCTGCTGGCCGCCAACATCCGCAACAAGGTCGTGCTGGTGACCGGTGCCGGTGGCTCCATCGGAAGCGAGCTGTGCCGACAGCTCATCCGTGCCCGGCCGCGCACGCTGGTGCTGGTCGAGTTGAGCGAGTACGCCCTGTATGCCGTGCATCGCGAACTGGAAGGGCTGGTGCGCCTGGATGCCGACAACCCGGTCGAGTTGGTGCCCATGCTGGCTTCGGTGCGCGACCTCGAGCTGCTGCGCCGCATCATGGGTGCCTGGCGTCCCGACACGGTCTATCACGCGGCCGCCTACAAACACGTACCGCTGGTGGAGCACAACCCCGCGGAGGGCATCGAGAACAACGTGTTCGGCACCCTGCGCACCGCACTGGCGGCACGCGAGTTCGGCGTTTCGCACTTCGTGCTGGTGAGCACCGACAAGGCCGTGCGGCCCACCAACATCATGGGGGCCAGCAAGCGCCTCGCCGAGTTGGCATTGCAGGCGCTGGCGCACGACGCGCCCGCCTTCGCCCGCCACGCACCCCATGCGCGCGGCGTATCGACCTGCTTCAGCATGGTCCGCTTCGGCAACGTGTTGGGTTCGTCCGGCTCGGTGGTGCCGTTGTTCCGCGAGCAGATCAAGACCGGCGGTCCGATCACGCTCACCCACCCGGACATCACGCGCTATTTCATGACGATCCCGGAGGCTGCCCAGCTGGTGATCCAGGCGGGCGCGATGGGCGCGGGCGGCGATGTTTTCGTGCTGGACATGGGCGAGCCGGTGCGCATCGTCGACCTGGCCCGCAAGATGGTCGAACTGGCCGGCATGTCGGTGCAGGACGAGCAGGCGCCGGCGGGCGACATCCCCATCCTGGTCACCGGCCTGCGCCCCGGCGAAAAGCTCTACGAAGAGCTGCTGATCGGCGACAACCCGATGCCCACCGCTCATCCGCGCATCATGAAAGCACGGGAAGACTTCCTGGGCTGGGAGGCATTGCAGGTGCATCTCCAGGCCATGGACGAAGCCTTGCGTGCGAACGACGTGCGGGCCATGCGCGGCTTGCTGCAGCAGCTGGTGTCGGGCTACCAGGCAGCTGACGTCATCGTGGACTGGCTGCATAACCGCAGCATGGCGGCAGCGGCGGCGGCTTGAGGAACCGGCCCGGCGCTGTGCCCGGCCCGGGGCTCGTGCCCGCCTTTTCCTAGAGCTCGTCGCCGGTGCGCTGCCGTGCGGCCCGGCCGGGAGCGGGCGCAGGCGCCAGCTCGAAAGCCGCATTGCTGCGTTGTTCGGTGATGCCGTAGAGGGTTTGCGCACGTCCCAGGCGGGCGCCGCCGTCGCGGGTGAGCGGCTGCCAGACGATGGTTCCGTTGGTGTTGCTGGAACGCGGCAGGATCGCGTCGAAAGGAAAGGTCACGTAGATGCCCTTGTCGAAGCTGCCCTCGCCGAACTGGGCCGCAGACACGTTGGTCTTGGTGGCCCAGGCACCCACGGTCACGCCGTTGGAGAAGCGCCGGCTGAGGTCCAGCGTCACACCGCGGTCGCCTGCCAGGTACTGGCCGACGCTGACCTTGGCATTGACGTTTTGCCAGCCGGTGTCCCAGTACATGGTTCCGTGGCCGGTGTTCACCTCGTAGTCCCGAAAACCGAACTTCTGCTGAAACTCGCGCTGGCGCACCCGGTTCACATCGACCCCGAAAGCAAAAGCACTGCTGCGCGGCCGATAGAGATATTCGCCGCCCACGCCGCCGAACATCGGCTCCAGCAGCCCGCCGTAGACCATGGCGAAATGGCTGTCGCCGAGTTGTTCGGTGTGGGTGAGCTGCAGATTGCTGATGGTGAATCGGGAGGTCACCGCGTACTCGCGGGTGAAGGTGCGCACGCGTGGCAGTTCGCTGTCGGCGGTGTATTTGAACTTGTCGTAGTTGTCGATCAGGCGCAGGTTGGCCGAGCCGTAGAGCAGGGTGCGCTGGGCCAGCTTGTAGGCAAAGCTGCCCTGTACGCCGATCTGGTACAGCAGGAAGCTGTCCGGGCCGCCGAGGGACTGCCACACGCTGGGGCCGAAGCTGGTGCGCAGGGTCTGGCTTTCGTTGGTCCAGGCAGCGGTGCCCACCATTCCGCGCGCCGCCGTCGCTTGCAGCGGGCCTGTCAGGAAGGCGCCGTTGCGTTGGCGCCGCTGCTCCGGGGACAGGCCTTCGTTATGCAAGGCGATCCAGTCCCGGCGGTTGATTTCCTTGCTGCCGAGCGAGATGCCGCTGTTGGTGAAATGCACCGAGAAACGGGTGATCGATGCGGGTGCGTCGCGGTTCAACACCGCCACGAGCTTGTCGAGACGATCGGCCGAATAGCGTGGACCGGTGTTGTCCAGCCGCACATACAGCGTGCCGCCCTGGCGCGACAGGCTTTCGATGCTCCAACCGGTCTGGCGCTGCAGTTCGTTGACCGTGGCCACCCATTCCGGGTCGTTTGCCGGAGCCTGCAGGTTGACGGCCGGCACCGGCGGGTCGAAGACTTTGCTGGCGGTGAGTTTGTCCAGCGCGCCGTGCAAGGTGAAGCCGACCATGGCGCGGTTGCCGCGCTCGATGCCGGCGGAAATGTCCAGGGCCTGCGAATACCGGTACACCGCCCCGACGTTGAAAGGGCTGGCCTGGCGGATCGGGTTGGCGAAGGGCTCGCGCTTGTAGGCGTTGCCGTCGTATTCGAGCTTGAGGACCAGCGGCTCGATCGGGGTCTGCCATTGCACACCGCCGAACAGGCTGGTGGGGCCTCGAAAGTAGGCCTTGCCGACGGTGCCGCCGAATCCGGCGTTATCCGTCGGGCGATTATTGAACTCGTCGCTGATGACGGAAAGCGGGTTGCGCAGGTTGCCGCGCCCGCCGGTGTAGCCCCATCCCAGACCGAGGCTCCAGTCGAAGTCGCCCGTGCGCTTGTTGGCGACCAGGTATTCGCCGGAGAACAAGCCGGTGCCGCCCAGGTCGCGTGCGCCGATGGCGACTGCGGGCTGGTACTTGCCTTCTTGCAGCAGGCGCACCTTGGCGTCCACGCTCTTGTCCTTGAACGACTGGCTGGCGATGGTCAGCGTGGGGTCGTACAGGACGTTGCTGACGTCCGAATACCGGAAGCCGCCTTCCAGCCAGTCGAGCGGCTGGAACATCACCGTGCCGCGGGTGTAGGGCTGCACCTGGCTCACGGTGAAGCGCACCGAACCCGCAGGGGCCATGCGTGCGGTCGGCGTTTGCAGCAGGCCGATTTCGCCCCAGTCGCTGGCGGTCAGCGGCAGGTCGCGGCTGCGCGCGGTGGAGACGGTTCGTTGTGACTCGGGCGGCGCGCCGACGGGTCGGCCGGCGCCGTCCTGCGCGGGGCCCTGTGCCGCCAGCAGCTTGATGAAATCGTCCGAGAAAGACTCCGGAATGCCGCTGTAGCGGGCTGGTGCCCAGATCCATGCGCCGGCTGCCGGCGGCTGCTGGTCCTGCGCGTTCCAGTGGGCGATGCCATAGCGCTCGCTGCGACCGTCGGGCTGGGCGATCCAAACCAGCTCCCGCTGATCGGCGTCGGGCGTGCAGGCGCGCAGGTAGTCCAGCGCCAGGACAGCCGCGCGGTAGGGCACCTGGCACAGGGCGCCGTCGTCCAGCACCACGGTGGTGGTGGTCGGGCGCCTTGGCAGCTGCACCTTCTGGCCGTCGCGCAGCACCGGATCCTGATCAGGGTTGACTTCCAGCCAACGACTGTCCGGGTTGGCCACCCGAGCGCGCCCGGTCACCGGCAGATCGCGAAGCCATTTCGCGAGTGCGGTGCCATTGGGGGTCTTGTCGGCGCGCAGCCTGCCGAGTTGCTCTGTCAGGCGCAGCTTCAGCGCCTGCTGGGCCGCGACTTCCTCGGGGACGTCCCAGCGCAGACCGGTGGGGTAGGCGTCGGCGCTGGCGGGCTGGCGCTGCAACCACTGGCTCAGGCGCTCGTTCGGCACGATGTCCGTGACCGGCCCGTTGGCCGCAGAAGCCCCCCCGGTTAGGGCCAGGCCGGCGGTGAGGAGCGCGCCGGCACGGCAGGCGCGGCCAATGGGCGACAGCGGGAAGAGAAAGGAAAGCCGGGACAAGATCACCTCGCAGCGGGCGAAAGACAAAGGGGCTAGCGGGGCAAGGTTTGACGCGCTGCAGCCGCGGCGACGACAGGCGCGGGCCAGATCTGGAAGGTCAGACACAGGGCCGCCGAAAGGCACTGCTCGGAATACACCACGCGTTCCACGGCGCCCGAAAGATCGACCGCGAAACGCGCCACCGGCAGGCCGCCGGCCTGGCCCAGGGGCACGGTGCGTTCCTCGAACCAAGTCAGTCGGGCAATGTCCTCAGTCGCCATGCCGGCAAGCGCGGATTTTGCCGGTGCGGTGGTATGCACGATCTCGACATCCTCGCGCACGGCGATGGCGTATCCGGGCATCACGTCGCGTTCGCGCCGATAGCGGGCCGGCGCCGACAGCGCGCTGCGCCAGGTGGGTACATCGCCGAATCGAACCGCACGCCAGTCGGTATCCAGGCCACCGGTGCCGGCCAGGCGCCCGCGCCAGAGCCGGATCGCAGCCTTGTCGCCGCTGTACCAGACCGCCGTGCCGGGTTGTGGCTCGTCATCCAAATATCCCAATACCAGCAGCGCAACCGCTTTGCCGTTGGTGAGGCGCAGGTAGGTGAGGGCGGGGTTCAGGGCGGCGGTTTCGGCGGCGGCCGGCCGCAATTGCTGGCGTGCGGCATCGATCAGCGCTGTCGTGCTGGAACCGCAGCCCGCCAAAATCGCCACGGCAAAAGAGGCGACCAAGCTCCTGAACACAGCATCGGCACAAACGGAACTCACAAAAGACTGCGGGGGCAAAAACCGACCGAAGCCGGGTTTTGCCCCCGCACGCGCTGGTGCGCGGTGCACTATTTAGCGGGTGCCGGTGCCGGTGCCGGTGCCGACGACTGCAGGGTTGCTGCTCTCGGAGGAGCTGGACACGGCGGCGACCAAGGCAGCAGCGGCGACAACGCCAGCGGCAACCACACCGACGGAAACGCCTGCAACTGCACCACCGGTGGCAGCGGCGCCGCCTGCGGGTGCAGGAGCGGCTTGGGCGTGCGACAGGACAGGCGCGGCCAGAAGGCCGGCAGACAGGGCGATGGCGATGAACTTGCTGGACTTCATGGTGATCTCTCGTATGTGGAAAAGTAACTTTACTCGACTATCCTAACACTGCTATCACAGTGTTGTGCTTCCGACTCGTGGATACAACACGCGGGGATAGAAAACATCTCGGTTGCCGATTACCTGCGGTTGGTTCGGCCGGACGACGGGCAATCGTAACTTCCTCGGCGCTAGACTCCCCAGGCGGTCGCTGCCATGGCAAGCCCGGCCGAACCCGCCCCTCTCCCGCCCATCTCTCCGCTCAATTGTGTTTGCGAATTAACCCAGTGCCTACATCCGTACTCCTCACCGGCGGTGCCGGCTACATCGGCAGCCATACGCTGCTGGCCCTGCATGCCGTCGGCCTCCAGGCCGTCGTGCTGGACGACTTCTCCAACAGCCAGCCCGAAGTGCTGAAGCGGCTGGCCGAACTCACCGGCGTGCCCGTGCTTTTTGAGCAGGCCAGCGTGTTCGACGACGCCACGGTGGCCCGGCTGGTCGAGCAGCACGACATTCGCGCGGTGATCCATTTTGCGGGCTTCAAGGCGGTGGGCGAGAGCGTCGCGGACCCGCTCAAGTACTACGCCAACAACGTCGGCGGCATGACGGCGCTGCTGCGCACGCTGCAGCGCACCGCGTGCCGCACGCTGGTGTTTTCGTCCAGCGCGACGGTGTACGGCGACCCGGCCACGGTGCCGATCACCGAAGATTTTCCCCGCCAGCACACCAACCCCTACGGCCACACCAAGCTGGTCGGCGAGGACATCCTGGCCGCGGTGGCAGCCTCCGATCCGTCCTGGCGGTTCGGCGTGCTGCGCTATTTCAATCCGGTAGGCGCGCATCCCAGCGGGCGCATCGGCGAGAGCCCCAACGGCATTCCCAACAACCTGATGCCCTTCGTGTCCCAGGTGGCGGTGGGCCGCCGGCCTTTCCTGCAGGTGTTCGGCGACGACTACCCCACCCCCGACGGCACCGGCGTGCGCGACTACATCCACGTCTGCGACCTGGCCGAAGGCCACGTGGCGGCGGTACGCCACCTGCTCGACGGCGCGCCGGGCTTTACCGTCAACCTCGGCACCGGTGTCGGCAGCAGCGTGCTCGACCTGGTGCGCGCCTTCGAAGCCGCCAGTGGGCGCGCCGTGCCGTACAGGATCGTGCCGCGCCGCGCCGGCGACGTGGCCGCCTGCTATGCCGATCCGGCACTGGCGAAATCGCTGCTGGGCTGGACGGCGCAGCGCACGCTCGAGGACATGTGCCGCGACACCTGGCGCTGGCAGGAGGCCAACCCGCAAGGCTACGAGGGCTGAAGCATGTTCGTCGTCTCGAAGCTGCTGACCTCGCTGACTCAGCCGCTGACCTGGGTGATTCTTTCGATGCTGCTGGCCTTGTGGCTGGGCCGCGGACAGCGCGGGCGCGGCCGGGGCTTGATGACGGCTTCGGTGTTGATCCTGATCGCGCTCGGCTGGATGCCTGTGCCCGACCTGCTGCTGCGTCGGCTGGAGCAGGCCCAGCCGGTGCCGGCGGCGCCGGGGGACGCGCAGTGGTCGCGCTACGAAGGGGTGGTGGTGCTGGGCGGTGCGCTGGAAAACGCCTATCTGCGGTCAGGCAACGGACAGGTCGCGTTGAACGGTGCAGCGGAGCGAATGACGATGGCCGTCGCGCTGGCCCATGCGCATCCCGATTTAAAAATCCTGTTCACCGGCGGCGACGGGACCCTGCTGCGCCAGACCGAAGCAGAGACGGCTCAGGCCCGGCAGTTTTTCCGGGAATCGGGCGTGGCCGACGACCGCATGCTGTTCGAGGGCGCCTCGCGAACCACCTATGAAAACGCCGTGTACTCGGCCCGACTGCCAGGGGTGGATATCCAGAAGCCCTGGCTCCTGGTGACGTCGGGCTGGCATATGCCGCGCTCGGTGGCGACCTTTCGCAAGCTGGGATGGAACGTGACGCCCTTCACGGTCGATTACCGGACTGGAGACGCCACGCCCTGGACGCAATACGGCATGGCCGCCTCCCTGGCCCACTGGCAGACGGCGCTGCACGAAACTCTGGGGCTGTGGGCTTACCGGTTGTCCGGTTACGCCGAATGAAAGTGGCGCAGGCTTCCGTGGTCGGTCAGCCGCTCGCGCGCTGCCACTGACCGCACGGTCCGGCTTCGGCTGCCCGCCAGCCGGCGCATGGAACGCAGGCTGCGGACATGCACGGCGAACACATGCTGGCGCAGGGTGCGCGGCTGGTTGAAGGCGTGGGTCAGTTCGTCCATGTCCCGGTCGGCGCGGCTGGCGGCCTTGCACAGGCTCATGAACAGAACCCCCAAGGTCAGCCAGGCGGCGATGGCGAGGAGTGCGATCGTGAAGTTGTTCATGGTGTCTCCTTCGATTTATTGAGTGGATGCATTTATTTATACGCCTGCTATTGACGCGCTACATCCCCGTGGTTTCCATGTGTTAGCGCTCCAGCGGTCGTTGGAGGCGGTGTTTTCAGCGTTGGGCGATGCCCGGGCGGCCCTCCTGTACCGTGAACTCCGCCAGCGTGCCGACGGCGCTTTGCGGGTCTTCGATGCGATCGACCGACCGCAGGCGCGTGTGCCAGCCACTGGGCGTCAGCTCCGCCAGTCCGTAGCCGCGCTTCTCGCTGTTGGCAAAAACCACCTGCGGATTGCGAAGCAGGAGGGACGCGATGCGGTCTTGCGACGCACCCGAGGGCGAGCTGATGGAGGTGCCGCAGAACTCGGCCGCCAGCACCGGCGAGGTCCCGATGTCACCGGCATGCAGGTTGCTGACAAAGTTCTGGTGGATGTCGCCGCCGACGAACACGGTGTTACGCGGCGCATGACCGGCGATCGATTCGATGAGCCTGCGGCGCGCCGCCGGATACCCGTCCCAGGGGTCGGTTGGAACAGGGCCTTGCGGACCTCCGTAATGACGGGGCGAGAAGAGCGTCTGCTGCGCAATCACGGTCCAGCGCGTGCGACCGTCCCGGGCGTCTTCGGCCAGGCCCTGGTCCAGCCATGCCTCCTGCGCGCGGCCGAGCATGGAGCGGGCGGGGTCGTCCAGCGCGGGGCATTCGGCGGGCCGCACCACGGATGACCTGGCGGCGCCGGGAGCGAGGTCGCGACAGGCCTGGACATCACGGAACTGCCGGGTGTCGAGCAGGTGAAAACGGGCCAGCCGGCCGAAGCCGTAGCGTTGGTGCACGCGCACCGCGTCGGCGGCGCCCAGGCCGCCTGGGCCGTGCAGGAGAGCGTGCGCGGGCAGCGGCATGTTTTCGTAATACGCCTGGTAGGCCGCGGCACGTTGTACGGCAAACGTGTCTGGCGCGGCACGGCCTGCCGTGCCGGCGTAGTCGTTCTCTACCTCGTGATCGTCCCAGGTGGCGATCCAGGGGCAGGCGTGGTGCGCCGCGCGCAGATGGGGGTCGCTTTTGTGCAGCGCGTAGCGGTCGCGGTAATCGGCCAGCGTCAGCGCATGACGGAGGGTGTGGCTGCGCACGGGCGCGACGGCGGGTTGGCGCGGTAGCGCGTTCTCGTAGATGTAGTCCCCCAGGAACACCACCAGATCCGGCGACTGCGAAGCCAGGTCGCGCCAGGCGGCGTAATGGCCGGTGTCCCAGCGCTGGCACGACGCGAACGCGAAACGCAGGCGACCGGGGAGGGCGTCCGCAGCCGGGGCGGTGCGGGTGCGGCCGGTGTCGCTGACCGCATCACCCAACAGGAAGCGATAGAAATACCAGCGGTCGGGCGCCAGCCCCTGCACGTCGACATGCACCGAATGGCCCAACGGTGGCAGGGCCGCTGCCCGGCCGGATGCTGCGATGTGCGCAAAACCGGCGTCGTCGGCGATCTCCCACCGCAACAGCAGTTCGGACACCGGCGAGGGAAGGGCGTCTGGCGCGATGCGTGTCCACAGCGTGACGCCGGACGGGTGCGGTGCCCCGCTGGCGACACCCAGCGCAAATGGCTCGCCGGTCGCGCCTCGCCCGGCCCAGGCGTGGGGAAGAAGGAGCTGGCCGGCGCCGGCGGCGGCTACATATCGAAGCAGTTGTCGTCGATGCATCCGCCGCATTCTGGCGGTGTCAGAGGCCTGCGCCGGGTGGGCATCTGTGAGGTTTCGGCTGACACGCCAAACCTTCGGCTAACTGCTTTAATGGAAACATCCGCATTGCCCACGACGAAACGACTATGTCCAAGACGTACCGCCACGATCCTGTGCCCCGTGTGAAGCCCCGCGCTCTGAAAAGAATGCGCCAGCGCGAGGCGATGCAGCAATACCGGTCGCTCGACTATCCGCAGCCCGAGCAGATGCCGAACTGGAAGCCGATGGGGTAAACGCGGTTTTCGCCGGCCCTTATTTCAAGGCTGCGCCAGAACCTTGCCGGTGAGCTTGTTTCCGAGCTTTGGAGAAAACCTCGTGATCATGGCGATGGCATGGATTCCGATAATGTCCGGCTTCAGGTAGACGACCAGCGCCAGGACAGTCATCGACAATAATCCGCTTCCCATCACCCGTGCGCCGGCGGAGCCGAAAGACGACAAACCGTATCCGCCCAGCCAGGCACACAGGCCGGCGACGATGCTAAGCAAAATTCCCCGCAACAGGGCGGAACCCACCGGGGCGAATCCTACCTTCAGCAGGTGAAAGACCGAGAAGCAGACCAATGCGGCGCGTATCGTCACCAACACCGCTGCCATCAAGGCAAATGCATTGACACCGTACGGAATCGAATAATAAAAGCCGACCGCGCCCAGGGCCAGTATCGGCAGTTGCAGCATCGACTCGTGTTTCTTGCGGCCGAAGTTCCACAATACCGGCGTGGATAATCCCAGGCAAACCACGGAAGGGACGCTGAGGAACATGATGGCCAGCACCCACCCGGTGTCGATCCATTTGTCGCCGTACAGCAGCTTCACGATATCGAAGGCCGATATCGAGAGCGCCACGAACACCGGCAGCAGCAATACCCAGACGGTCGAGAATATCTGAAGGTACACATTACGCATGCGACTCGGGTCGTCCTGCATTTTGGAACCCGCGGCGGTAAAGGCAGGTTGCAGCGAGCTCACCAGCAAGGTCGCCGGCATGGTCGCCAGGTTGGCGCCCACCGAATAAACGCCCACTGCATGGGCATTGGCCAACTTGCTCAGCAGAAAGCGGTCCATGCTGCCGAGGCACCAGTTCACGACATTGGTAAAAAACACCGTGCCGCCCGTGCGCATGGCGACGCCGCCGCCCTCGTACCGGAAGAGTGGGCGATACGAATGGGGATGGGCGATGAAGCTGCCTACCGAAATGAACGACACCTGTACCAGCCAGGCCGCGACGAGCGAATCGACGCCGTAGCCGAGCAATGCCATCGGCACGCCGACCAGGAGGTAGCCGGCCACGTACCCGCCGATCTGAATCAGGCCCGCCGCCTTGAAGTTCAGGTCGCGGTGCATGAGGTTGCCCGCCGGCGACGAGACCGCGCTGATGACGCAAGCCAGCGACAGCCAGCGGATGACCGGCTCCACGCGAGGTTCGTGAAAGAACTCCGCCAGCACCGGCGCCAGCAGAAAAAGCACCAGCGTCGCGGTACTGCCGACGATGACTTGCCAGGTGAAGGCAAAACGAACGTCTTCTTCGGTCACGACTTTTCGGTGCAGCAGGCTCCAGCCGAATCCGAAGTTGGAAAAAACATTCGTCAGGGTGAGGACTACCAGGCCGATGCCGAAAATACCGTAATTTTCCGGGCCGAGAATTCGCGCGAGGATAATCTGCGCTGCGAATTGCATGACGAATCGAGCAACCGTGGCGATGGCACTCCACTTAACGGCCCTGATGCCCTGTTTACCAAGACTCATGGCGCAAGCCGCCTTGTGCAAACGTTGAAAGACGAATTAGGGCGATTGATCAAAAAACACTCCGGAAAAGGCTGGTGCGATATTCGCAAGCCCGTGCGCTCACAGATGGAACCGGGTCAAAAGGTGGCTCAAGGCCATTTCGGGCAAAAGCCGACGGGGGCCGACGGTGCGGCGGGCATCGAAGTTTTCTTCCTTGACGACATCGCCGAGACGTACCCGGCTGGCACGCACCGGCAATTGCCTCAGGCCGACACCGCTCGAACGCAGGGTTTCTCGCAAAAGCCGCTCGGCGTGCAGCGGTTGCGGCCCCTTGGAGCAGTAATCCAGAATTCTGTCGATGCGCTTGCCGTAATGCCGAAAGGCCTTTTTACCGCAGATGGCAAAACGATCGTTGTATCCACCCCACCACTGCCAGTGGGCGAGAAAACATCGGTCTGGATGGCGGGCCGCGCTCTTAATCATCCATGCCGGCATGCGGTCGTGATACAGCAAGTCGGGCCTGGCGAAAATCACGGCATCGGGTTGATATTCCTCGATCTGCGTGGTGACGGTCTTCAGCGAGTGCAGCTGGTGCACCAGGTTTTTTACCGACTTGAATTCGTCGTTGTAATAGTCGCCGTAGCTGCGAATGCCATCCATGTCGTAGAGCGACAGGCAATGTTCAGGTGGATCGACCTGAAGATTGAAATCCTTGAATAAATCGAAGTTCTCCTGGCCGAGATTCCCCGATTCGCCGGAGCGGACATTTACGATCGTGCCGATATCGTAGAAATGACCGAACAACGCGACATCTCCCACGCCGCGTGCCTGCTCGACGATGTTTTCCATGAAAGGACTAAACGTCAGCTGCGCTCCGCGCGGTATTCCAAATACTCCTATTGCAATTTTCATGTTTCGGATAATATCGTCACCAGACATTCATTGTCGTCGTCAAGGGAGTGCGTGCAGGCCTCCGAAGGCGACGCGAGTGTGCCATGAGTAAGCATGCATCCTTCAAACAATTTAGGGTGAGGCGCCGGACTCATCTCGTGGGGTCTGATCCATAATGGCGGTTCACAGAAAAGGGTACACATGATTCTGGTAACCGGCGGCGCGGGCTTCATCGGCTCCAATTTTGTTCTGGACTGGCTGGCAGCCGGCCAGGAGGGCGTGGTCAACGTCGACAAGCTCACCTACGCGGGCAACCTGCAGAACTTACAAGCGGTTGCATCGCGTTCCGAACATGTATTCGTGCAGGCCGATATCGGCGATCGCGATGTGCTGTCTCGCCTGCTCGATCAATATCAGCCGCGCGCGGTCGTCAACTTCGCCGCCGAATCCCATGTAGACCGCTCCATCACCGGTCCGGCCGCTTTCATCGAGACCAACGTCCTCGGCACCTTCAATTTGCTGGAGGCCACGCGCGCCTACTGGCTGGGCCTGGGCGACGCCGAAAAAGCGGCCTTCCGCTTTCTGCACGTCTCGACCGACGAGGTCTACGGCACCTTGTCCAAGGACGACCCGGCCTTTGCCGAAACCAAGGCCTACGAGCCCAACAGCCCGTATTCGGCCAGCAAGGCCGCCAGCGACCACCTGGTGCGCGCCTGGCACCACACCTACGGCCTGCCGGTGCTCACCACCAACTGCTCGAACAACTACGGGCCTTTCCACTTTCCGGAGAAGCTGATCCCGCTGATGATCGTCAACGCGCTCGCCGGCAAGCCGCTGCCGGTGTACGGCGACGGCATGCAGGTGCGCGACTGGCTCTACGTCAAGGACCACTGCAGCGCCATCCGTCGGGTGCTCGAAGCCGGCACGCTGGGCGAGACCTACAACGTGGGCGGCTGGAACGAGATGCCCAACATCGAGATCGTCAACCGCGTCTGCGGCCTGCTCGACGAACTGCGGCCGCGTGCCGACGGCGCCAGCTATTCGACCCAGATCAGCTACGTCAAGGACCGCCCGGGCCACGACCGGCGTTACGCCATCGACGCCCGCAAGATCGAGCGCGAACTGGGCTGGAAGCCCGCCGAGACTTTCGAGACCGGTATCCGCAAGACGGTCGAGTGGTACCTCGCCAACGGCGAATGGCTGGCCAACGTGCAGAGCGGCGGTTACCGCGACTGGGTCTCCGCGCAGTACGAACACGAAAAGGCCGACGCATGAAGGTCCTGCTGCTGGGCAAGGGCGGCCAGGTCGGCTGGGAGTTGCAGCGTGCGCTGGCACCCTTGGGTGAACTGGTCGCGCTGGATTTCGACAGCACCGAACACCACGCCGACTTCAGCCGGCCGCAGCAGCTGGCAGACACCGTGGCGGCCATCCGGCCGGACGTGATCGTCAACGCCGCGGCGCACACCGCGGTCGACAAGGCCGAGTCCGAGTCCGACCTGGCGCGCCGCATCAATGCCGAAGCGCCGGCGGTGCTGGCCCGGGCGGCCGCCGACATCGGTGCGCTGCTGGTGCATTACTCCACCGACTACGTCTTCGACGGCAGCGGCGACCAGCCCCGCGCCGAAGACGCCGCCACCGCGCCGCTCAGCGTGTACGGGCAGACCAAGCTCGAAGGCGAACAGGCGATTCAGGCGTCCGGCGCCCGGCACCTCATCTTTCGCACCAGCTGGGTCTATGCGGCGCGCGGTGGCAATTTCGCCAAGACCATGCTGCGCCTCGGCAAGGAGCGCGACCGCCTGACCGTCATCGACGACCAGACCGGCGCCCCCACCGGCGCCGAACTGCTGGCCGACGCCACCGCACACGCCATCCGCGCCACGCTCGCCGACGCTTCCAAGGCCGGTCTGTACCACCTCGTCGCGGCAGGCGAAGTCAGCTGGAACGGCTATGCCCGTTTCGTGCTGGACGAGGCCCGGCGGCTGGGCGTCACGATCAAGGCCGAGGCCGTCGATCCGGTGCCCACCACCGCGTTCCCGACGCCCGCCGCGCGCCCGCTCAACTCGCGCCTGGACACCCGTAAATTCCAGGCCGCCTTCGGTCTGGTTCTGCCCGACTGGCAGCCCGGCGTGGCCCGCATGCTGCGCGAGACGATTTCCTGAACTCTTCCCGCATTACTCCATGACTCAACGCAAGGGCATCATCCTGGCCGGCGGCTCCGGCACCCGGCTGCACCCGGCCACTCTGGCCATCAGCAAGCAACTGCTGCCGGTGTACGACAAGCCGATGATCTATTACCCGCTCAGCACCTTGTTGCTGGCCGGCATCCGCGACGTCCTCATCATCAGCACGCCGCAGGACACCCCGCGGTTCCAGCAGCTGCTGGGCGACGGTTCCCAGTGGGGCATCAATCTGCAATACGCCGTGCAGGCCAGTCCGGACGGCCTTGCACAGGCCTTCCTGATCGGCGAAAAGTTCCTCGACGGCGCACCCAGCGCCCTGGTGCTGGGCGACAACATCTTCTACGGCCACGACCTGCAGGACCTGCTGTCGGCAGCCGATGCCGAGGGCGATTGCGCCACCGTCTTCGCCTATCACGTCAAGGACCCCGAGCGCTACGGCGTGGTCGCCTTCGATGCCGACGGCAAGGCCAGCAGCATCGAGGAAAAGCCGGCGAAGCCGCAGAGCAACTACGCGGTCACCGGCCTGTATTTCTACGATACGGACGTGGTCCGCATCGCCAAGGAAGTCAAGCCGAGCCCGCGTGGCGAGCTGGAGATCACGGCGGTCAACCAGGCCTACCTGGACGCCGGCAAGCTGCGGGTGCAGATCATGCAGCGCGGCTATGCCTGGCTGGACACCGGCACCCACGAGAGCCTGCTCGAAGCCGGCCAGTTCATCGCCACCCTGGAGCACCGCCAGGGCCTGAAGATCGCCTGCCCGGAAGAAATCTGCTGGCGCCGGGGCTTCATCGACTCGGCACAACTCGAGAAGCTCGCCGCACCCCTCAAGAAGAGCGGCTACGGCCAGTACCTGATGCACGTGCTGGGCGAGGGCGTGCGCGCATGAAGGCCATCCCGACCGCCATCCCGGACGTCCTCATCATCGAACCCAAGGTCTTCGGCGACAGCCGGGGCTTCTTTTTCGAGAGCTTCAACCAGGCTCGCTTCGACGAGGCGGTGGGCCACCCCGTCGGCTTCGTCCAGGACAACCATTCGCGCTCAGCCAAGGGCGTGCTGCGCGGCCTGCACTACCAGATCCAGAAACCGCAAGGCAAGCTGGTGCGGGTGGTGCGGGGATCGGTGTTCGACGTGGCGGTGGATATCCGCCGCTCGTCTCCCACCTTCGGCCAGTGGGTCGGGGTGGAGCTGACCGAGGACAACCACCGCCAGCTGTGGGTGCCGCCGGGCCTGGCGCACGGCTTCGTGGTCACCAGCGAGTCGGCCGATTTCCTTTACAAGACCACCGAGTTCTACGCGCCCGAACACGAGCGCGCCATCCTGTGGAACGACGCCGACCTGGGCATCGCATGGCCCGAAATCGGCATGGCGCCCCTGCTGTCCGGCAAGGACGCGGCCGCCAGCGCTTTCAAGAGCGCCGAAACCTTCGCCTGATCCAGGCGGGGGTTCCTGCCGGCGTCAGGCCGGCAGGATTTCCTTCACATACGAAGGCTTGTGCATCTCGACGATTTCCACGCTGAGCTGCACCGTCATGCCCGCGGGGTGCGGGATGCGCTGGCGCAGGACGACCGCGATGCGCTCGGCCATCGCGGCCTTGACTTCGTCGGTGCGGCCCGGCAGCACCCGCAGCACGCAGTAGACGAAGCCGTGTGAACCGCCGGCGGCACCCACCACCGAAACATCGAGCGGCACCGCACGCGACTTGAGGTCGGTGTTCGCCTTAATCTGCCCGCTGGCGAGCAGCGTGGCGTTGACTTCGTTCAGCGTCTCCACCAGCGCGAAGCCGTCTTCCAGGTTGCGGGTGTACTCGATGGTCAGGTGAGGCATTTGGTTTCCAGGAAATCAGGCGATGGGATGGGGGGGGTGGCCGCCGAAGAAAAAACGCCTGCGCGTATTTTCGCCGTGGCCAGGCTCTTGCCCGGCGCCATCGCCATCGCGTTCGGCGATGGGCACGGGAGCGGCTGGCGCAGAAGTCGCTGCGCGCCGGATTATTCGAGCTTGATGTTGGCGGCCTTGACCACCTGCGCCCATTTGGCGACTTCGGCCTTCTGAAAGTCGCCGAACTGGGCCGGCGTGAAGGTGGACGGCACCATGCCCAGCGATTTCAGGCGGTCCTGCATTTCCTGGGTGGCGAGGATCTTCAGGATCTCGGTGTTGAGGCGGTCGACGATCGCCTTGGGCGTGCCGGCCGGCGCGAAGATGCCCTGCCAGGACAGCACCTCGAAGCCGGGCAGGGTCTCGGCCACGGTGGGCACGTCGGGCATCGACTCGACCCGCTTGGCCGAGCTCACGGCCAGCGCGCGCAGCTTGCCCGACTGGATGTGAGGGCCTGCCACCACGGTGGTGTCGAACATCATGTCGACCTGGCCGGCGATGACGTCCTGGATGGCCGGGCCCGAGCCTTTGTAGGGCACGTGCACGAACTTCGCGCCGGCCTTGTAGCCCAGCAGTTCCAGCGTCATGTGCTGCGAAGTGCCGTTGCCGGCGGACGCCGAGGTGACGGTATCGGGCTTGGCCTTGGCGGCGGCGATGACGTCCTTCAGCGACTTGAACGGGCTCTTCTCGCCCACCACCAGCACCACCGGGTTGGCGCCGATCAGCACGATCGGGGTGAAGGACTTGATCGGGTCGTAACCCAGCTTGGGATACAGGCTGACGTTGATGGCGTGCGAGCTGACGGTGCCGCCGACGATGGTGTAGCCGTCGGCCGGTGCACGGGCGGCCAGCTCGGAGCCGATGCTGCCGCCGGCGCCGCCGCGGTTGTCCACCACGAAGGTGGTGTTCAGAACCTGGCCCAGCTTGACGCCGATCAGGCGCGCCAGGATGTCTGTGGTGCCGCCGGTCGGGAAGGGCACCACGTAGGTGACCGGCTTGGCCGGCCAGCCGTCCTGGGCGAAAGCGGGCAGGGCGGCGGCGGTGACGGCCGCGATGGCGGCTTGAAGGGCGTTGCGACGTTGCATGGTTTGTCTCCTATATCAACAATTAACGAAAAATTCCGAGCGCGTGGCGCGAGTGCCTCAGGGCCGCTGCGCCGGGCCGCCCGTAGCGCCCGGCCGCCCCCGGCAGGGGGGTGGCGCAGACACGAAGTGCGAAGCCCGGGGGCGAGTCAAGTGACCGGCGCGGGGTTGAAAAGCACCAGCTGGTTGTGCAGTTTCCAGTGCTCGGCCCAGGTCTTCTTGCGGCCGCTGGCCACGTCCAGCATCAGGCGGAACATCTCCCAGCCGACGTCCTCGATGGTGGCTTCGCCGTCGGCGATGCGGCCGGCGTTGATGTCCATCAGGTCGTGCCAGCGGCGGGCCAGGTCGGTGCGGGTGGCCACCTTGATGACCGGCACCTGTGCCAGCCCGTAGGGCGTGCCGCGGCCGGTGGTGAACACGTGCAGGTTCATGCCGGCGGCCAGCTGCAGCGTGCCGCAGATGAAATCGCTGGCGGGCGTGGCGGCGTACACCAGCCCGCTTTCGATGCCTTCGCCGCGCAGGCGCTGGCCGGGCGACAGCACGCCGGTGATGGGCGCGGTGCCGGACTTGATGATCGAGCCCATCGCCTTTTCGACGATGTTCGAGAGGCCGCCCTTCTTGTTGCCGGGCGTGGTGTTGGCGCTGCGGTCGGCCGCGCCGCGCTGCAGGTAGGCGTCGTACCAGGCCATCTCGCGGATCATGGCTTCGGCCACTTCCGGGCTGCTGGCGCGCGAGGTGAGCTGGTCGATGCCGTCGCGCACCTCGGTCACTTCCGAGAACATCACGGTGGCCCCGGCGCGCACCAGCAGGTCGGTGCAGAAGCCGACCGCCGGGTTGGCGGTGGCGCCGGAGAACGCGTCGCTGCCGCCGCACTGCACGCCGACGATCAGGTCCGACGCCGGGCAGGTCTCGCGCTTGCGGGCGTTGAGCTTTTCGAGGTGTTCCTCGGCCTGGCGAACGATGTGGTCGACCATCGACATGAAGCCCACGTGTTCGTCGTCCTGCAGGCAGACCACGTCGAGCTTGGCTTCGGCCGAAAACCCGATGTCCGCCACGTTGCGTTCGTCGATCAGCGGGATGGTGCCGGGCGGCATCAGGCGCTCCGGCTGGAGCTTTTCGCAGCCCAGGCTGACCATCATCACTTCGCCGCCGAAGTTGGGGTTGAGGCTGATGTTGCGCAGGGTGCGGATCGGGATCTTGGCGTCCGGCGCGTCGATGGCCACGCCGCAGCCGTAGCCGTGCTCCAGGGCCACCACGTCGTCCACGTTGGGAAAGCGCGGCAGCAGTTCGCGCTTGATGCGGTCGATGGCGTATTCGGTCACGCCGGCCACGCACTGCACCGTCTGGGTGATGGCCAGGATGTTGCGGGTGCCGACGGTGCCGTCCGGGTTGCGGAAGCCCTCGAAGGTGAAGCCCTCGATGGGCGTCTGCACCGGCGCGGCGACGGTGGAGATGGGCAGGCCTTCGAGCGAACGCGCCTCGGGCATGTGCAGCACCCGTTCGTTCACCCAGCTGCCGGCCGGCAGGTTCTTGAGGGACTGGCCGATGACCACGTTGTAGCGGCGCACGTCGGAGCCGGCGGGCAGGTCGGTCAGCGCGACCTTGTGCCCCTGCGGCACCCTTTCGACCAGCACGGTGCCGTCGGGCAGGACCGCGCCGGCATCCAGGCCGCCATCGTTGGCGACGATGGCAACGTTGTCATTGGCGTGCATGAGGATGGCATGCGGAGGGCGTACGGGTTGGACGATGGCGTTCATGAGGTTCAGCTTGCGGCGCGTGGGATAGTGGCTGAGCCCATGATGGGAGCACGAGACGGATGTCCCGTCGCGATCCTGGGGTTTGCCTCTACTTGTTCTTTTTGTCGTATGTTGTCGTACAACGTTTCGGCGCATTATCATCAAGCCATGGTCAGCCCGTCAACCGTGATTTCGCCGATGGCCGAAGTCGATCCAGCCCCCGCCGCCGAAGTGCCGGTGCCCCTGGTCCGCCAGCGTCCGCGCGGCCTGGCGCACGGACTGGTAGACGACCTCAGCGGCCGCATCCGCAGCCAGGTGCTGCGCCCCGGAGACAAGCTGCCGACCGAGTCGGCCATCATGCAGACCTACGGCGTCAGCCGCACCGTGGTGCGGGAGGCGCTGTCCAAGCTGCAGGCCGCCGGGCTGGTCGAGACGCGCCACGGCATTGGCACCTTCGTGCTGGCGTCCCGGCCGGGCGGGATCTTCCGGCTCGATCCGGCAGACATGACGAAATCGATCGAGGCCATCGCGGTGCTCGAGCTGCGCATCAGCCTGGAGACCGAGGCGGCGGGGCTGGCGTCCAGCCGGCGCACCGCCGAAGACCTGGCCACCATGCGCGAGGCGCTGGCGGCTTTCGCCGCGGCGGTCGCCGAGGGCACCGACACCGTCGGGCCGGATTTCCGGTTTCACCTGGCCATCGCCCGGGCCACCGGCAACCGTTATTTCGGCGACATCCTCGACCACCTCGGCGCCACCATCATCCCGCGCACCCGCATCACCGCCACCCGCATCCCGCAGGCCGACCAGTCCAACTACCTGCAGCGGGTGAACCGCGAGCACGACGAGATCTTCGAGGCCATCGTCCGCGGCGACGCCGACTCCGCGCGCGCCGCCATGCGGGTCCACCTGACCAACAGCCGCGAACGCCTGCTGCGGGCGAGGGCGGCGGCGCAGGCCGACCCGGGTCCGGCCGGCCAGACACCCGCTTCCTGAAGCCGGTCGCCTAGGGTTATCCCCGGGATTCCGACGCTGGACAGCCTTCCGTCTTTGGTTGTACGATGACTGATCTCTTAAAGACCCGAGCGGAACATACCGCGCCAACTCACTCGTGGAGACAATTCATGCGTAAAGCCCTGCATTCCAGCCGCCGCGCTGCCCTGACGCTGGCGCTGGCCGTCGGCGCCACCCTGACCGCCGGAGCGGTCCAGGCGGCCGACAACTGGCCTTCGCGTCCCCTGAAGATCATCGTGCCGTACCCGCCGGGCGGTTCGTCGGACATCATCGCCCGCTCGATCAGCGTGCCGCTGTCGCAGGCGCTGAAGCAGCCGGTGATCGTCGAGAACCGCCCCGGTGCCAACGGCAACCTGGGTGCCGACGCGGTGGCCAAGGGCCCGACCGACGGCTACACCGTGCTGCTGTGCGACGTGGGTGCCCTGTCGATCAGCCCGTCCGTCTACACCAAGCTGTCGTTCGACCCGTCCAAGGACCTGCGTGGCGTGACCATGCTGGCCTACTCGCCCCACCTGCTGGTGGTGCATCCGTCGGTCAAGGCCAACAACCTGCAGGAGCTGATCGCCCTGTCGAAGAAGGAAGACCTGAACTTCGCGGTCACCGCGTCGGGCAGCGCCCCGCACCTGGCCGGCGTGGCACTGGAGCGTGCCTCCGGCGCCAAGTGGGTCTACGTGCCCTACAAGGGCGGCTCGCAGTCCATCTCCGACACCGTCGCCGGCCAGACCCAGATCCTGATGAACGGCATGCTGGCGACGCTGCCCTTCGTGCAGAGCGGCAAGCTGAAGATCCTGGCCGTGTCCAAGGGCACCCGCATGCCGCTGATCGGCGACGTGCCGACCATCGCCGAGCAAGGCGTTCCGGGCTTCGAGTCCGGCACCTGGCAGGGCGTGATGGTGTCCAAGAACACCCCCGAGGCCATCGTGCAGAAGCTCAACGCCGAGCTGATCAAGGTGGTCCGCGCCGCCGACACCCGCTCCCGCCTGGCGGGGCAGGGCGCCGAAGTGGTCACCATGGCACCCACCGAACTCGACGGCTTCTTCAACAAGGAGCGCGCCCGCTGGGCCAAGGTCGTCAAGGACGCAGACATCAAGCTGGACTGATCCCTCGGTTCCCGCATCCGTTTTTCACCGCAAACCACTGCTGAGATAAATCATGGCTTTCACCCCCCAAGAACTCAAGACCATCATGGGCTCCGGCCTGCTGTCGTTCCCCGTGACCGACTTCGACGCCAACGGCGACTTCGACCAGAAGGGCTACGAAAAGCGCCTCGAATGGCTGGCTCCCTACGGCGCCACCGCCCTGTTCGCCGCCGGCGGCACGGGTGAGTTCTTCTCGCTGACCGCGGACGAGTACCCCACCATCATCAAGACGGCGGTGGACGTCTGCCGCGGCACCGTGCCGATCATCGCCGGCGCCGGCGGCCCCACCCGCCAGACCATCCAGTACGCACAAGCCGCCGAAAAGGCCGGCGCCCACGGCATCCTGCTGATGCCGCACTACCTGACCGAAGCCAGCCAGGAAGGCCTGTACGCCCACGTCAAGGCGATCTGCGACAGCGTCGACTTCGGCGTGATCATCTACAACCGCGCACAAGCCAAGTACAGCCCGGACACCCTGGCCAAGCTGGCCGACGCCTGCCCGAACCTGGTCGGCTTCAAGGACGGCGTGGGCGACATCGAGGCCATGGTCTCGGTGTACCAGCGCATGGGCGACCGCTTCAGCTACCTCGGCGGCCTGCCGACCGCGGAAGTCTATGCAGCCGCCTACAAGGCGCTGGGCACCCCGGTGTACTCGTCGGCCGTCTTCAACTTCATCCCGAAGACCGCCATGGAGTTCTACGAAGCCGTGCGCACCGACGACCTGGCCACCCAGCACCGCCTGCTGAAGAACTTCTTCATGCCCTACCTGGACATCCGCAACAAGAAGCAGGGCTACTCGGTGTCGATCGTCAAGGCCGGCGCCAAGATTTCCGGCTACGACGCCGGCCCGGTGCGCCCGCCCCTGAGCGACCTGCTGCCCGCGGAAGTCGAAGAGCTGCGCGCCCTCATCGAAACCCTCGGCCCCCAGTGATCTAGCTCGCCCCCGGGCTACGGCACTTCGTGTCTTCGCCAATCCCCTTCCGAGGGGGCGGCCGGCCGCTTCGGGCGGCCGTGCGCAGCGGCCCCCCTGACGGAGGGCCGCTGTTTTTTTTTTTGGCTCTGAAATGACATCCAGCAAACCCCGCATCCTGCAGATCGCACGGCTTCCCTTGCCGGCGCTCAACACCGAACTCGCCGAGGCCTACGACGTGGTCGTGCTGTCCGAGCAGGCCGACCCCGCCGGCTACCTCGCCGAGCACGGCGCGGGCTTCACCGCCGCGGTCACCTCCGCCGCCATCGGCCTCAAGGCCGACGTCATCGCCGCGCTGCCCGACCTGCAGGTCGTCAGCAGCTTCGGCGTGGGTTTCGACGCGCTGGATATCGCCGCCCTCAAGGCGCGCGGCATCCCGGTCGGCTACACGCCGGGCGTGCTCAACGATTGCGTCGCCGACCTGGCGTTTTCGCTGTTGATGGATGTGTCGCGCGGCGTCGCCGCCAGCGACCGCTTCGTGCGGCGGGGCGACTGGACGCGCGGCGGCTACACGCCGCAGACGCGGGTGTCCGGCAAACGCCTGGGCATCGTCGGCATGGGCCGCATCGGCCAGGAAGTCGCCCAGCGCGCCTCGGGTTTCCGCATGGAGATCGCCTACAACAACCGCCGGCCCATCGAAGGCTCGCCGCTGCGGCATTTCCCCTCGCTCGTCGAGATGGCGAAATGGTGCGACTACCTGGTGCTGACCGTCGCCGGTGGCGCCGACACCCGCCACCTGATCGACGCCGAGGTGCTCGAAGCGCTGGGCGCCAAGGGTTTCCTGATCAACGTGGCGCGCGGCACCGTCGTCGACGAAGCCGCGCTGGTGGACGCCCTGCAGAACCGCCGCATCGCCGGCGCCGGCCTGGATGTCTTCGAGAAAGAGCCCGGCGTGCCCGAGGCCCTGCTGGCGCTGGACAACGTGGTGCTCACCCCGCACACCGCCAGCAATACCTGGGAAACCCGGCGCGCCATGGCCGACATGGTGCTGGACAACCTGGGCGCGTTCCTGCAGCACGGCGCGGTGCGCATCGCCGTCCCGGGCACGCAGGAAACGAACGGCGCGACGCGTTGAATCAAGGGTAAATACCAGGCCGAAGCGGCTTGCGATACGGCTTTGGTAGCGTTACCTTTGCGTTCCAGATAACGCTACCGAGACATCTCCATGAAAAAGCTTTTCGCCGCATTGGCCTGCGGCATCTCGATGTTCGCCACCGCCCAGACCACCGCCTGGCCGGAGCGTCCCGTCACCATCGTCGTGCCGTTTCCGGCCGGCGGTTCCACCGACATGGTGGCTCGCGCGCTGGCGCAGGAGCTGCAGGAAAAGCTCGGCCAGACCTTCCTGGTCGACAACAAGCCGGGCGCCACCGGCACCATCGGCGCGGCCTTCGTCAAGCGTGCCGCGCCAGACGGCTACACGCTGCTGGTGTCCTCGCTGGGCGCCTTCGTGGTCACGCCGCACCTGCAGAAAAGCGTCGGCTACGACGCCACCAAGGATTTCGACTACATCAGCGTGCCGGTGCAGGCGCCCAACGTGCTGGTCGCCTCGCCCGGCCAGAAGGCCCGCACCGTGACCGAGGTGGTCGCGCTGCTCAAGGCCAACCCCGGCAAGGTGAGTTTCGCCAGCTCGGGCAACGGCTCGTCGGACCACCTGTCGGCCGAGGTCTTCTGGCAGCAGACCGGCACCGACGGCCTGCACGTGCCCTACAAGGGCGGCGCGCCGGCCGTCAACGACCTGCTGGGCAACCAGGTCGATTTCTCCTTCCAGAACGTCAACGCGGTGCTGCAGCACATCCGCTCCGGCAAGCTGCATCCGATCGCCGTCACCGGCGACAAGCGCTCGCCGGTGCTGCCCGACGTGCCCACCCTGGCCGAGGCCGGCGTGAAGGGTGCCGAGGTGTATTCGTGGCAGGGCTTCGCAGCGCCCAAGGGCCTGCCGCCCGCCGTCAAGGCCAAGCTCGGCGCCGCCGTGGTGGCCGCCGCGCAGTCGCCCGCCTTCAAGAAACGCATGCTCGAGCAGGGCCTGGAAATCGTCGGCAGCACGCCGGCCGAATTCACCTCGTACCAGGCCACCGAGTGGATTCGCTGGAAAAACCTGATCGAGACCCGCAAAATCTCTTCCGACTAGTCCTGCCGTCCTTCTCACGACATTCCCCGGCGCCCTTGGGCGCCGCTGTTTCATCAGAACCATCCCGTGACCCAAATCAACGCCACCAACGCCACTCCCGTCGTCACCGCCCTGCGCGTCATTCCCGTGGCCGGCCACGACGACATGCTGCTCAATCTGAGCGGCGCCCACGCGCCTTTCTTCACCCGCAACATCGTCATCCTGACCGACAGCAGCGGCAAGACCGGCGTGGGTGAAGTGCCCGGCGGCGAAAAAATCCGCCAGACCCTGGAAGACGCCGCGGCCCTGGTGATCGGTCGGTCCATCGGCGATCACAACGCCATCCTCAACCGCATGCGCACCTCCTTCGCCGACCGCGACAGCGGCGGCCGGGGCGCGCAGACCTTCGACCTGCGCATCGCCATCCACGCGGTCACCGCCGTCGAATCGGCCCTGCTCGATTTGCTGGGCCAGTTCCTGGACGTGCCGGTCGCGGCCCTGCTGGGCGAAGGCCAGCAGCGCGACAAGGTGCAGATGCTGGGTTACCTGTTCTACGTCGGCGACCGCCGCAAGACCGACCTGGCTTACCGCGCCGAGCCCGACGCACCGGACGCCTGGAGCCGCCTGCGCCACGAAGTCGCCCTGACGCCCGATGCCATCGTCAGGCTCGCCGAAGCCGCCCAGGAAAAGTACGGTTTCCAGGACTTCAAGCTCAAGGGCGGCGTGCTGGCGGGCGACGAGGAAGTCGATGCCGTCACCGCGCTGCACGAGCGGTTCCCCGAGGCCCGCGTCACCCTGGACCCCAACGGCGGCTGGCTGCTCAAGGACGCGATCCGCCTGGGCGAGCGCATGCGCGGCGTCGTCGCCTATGCCGAAGACCCGTGCGGCGCCGAAGGCATCTACTCGGGCCGCGAGGTGATGGCAGAGTTCCGCCGCGCCACCGGCCTGCCGACCGCCACCAACATGGTCGCCACCGACTGGCGCGAAATGGCCCACGCCCTGAGCCTGCAGTCGGTCGACATCCCGCTGGCCGACCCGCACTTCTGGACCATGGCCGGCTCGGTGCGCGTCGCGCAGACCTGCCAGGCCTTCGGCCTGACCTGGGGCTCGCACTCCAACAACCACTTCGACGTTTCCCTGGCCATGTTCACCCACGTGGGCGCGGCCGCGCCGGGCCGGGTCACCGCCATCGACACCCACTGGATCTGGCAGGACGGCCAGCGTCTCACCAAGGAGCCGCTGCAGATCGTCGACGGCTACGTGGCGGTGCCGCAGAAGCCGGGCCTGGGCGTGGAGCTGGACATGGTCGAGGTGGAGAAGGCCCACCAGCTGTACCTGCAACACGGCCTGGGTGCGCGCGACGACGCGCAGGCCATGCAGTTCCTGGTGCCGGGCTGGAAGTTCGACAACAAGAAGCCTTGCCTGGTGCGCTGAGCGATCTGCGAGGTCACGCCGGGAAAGCGGGTCTGCGGGCGTTAAAATTTCGGGTTTTTCAGCCCCCAAGGAGCCGTTTTGGCAACGTACAAGGAACTTCTCGCCCAGAAGGAAGCCCTGCAGAATCAGATCGACACGGCCATGTCCGCGGCGAAGGCTGACGCTGTGGCGCAGGTCCGGGCGATCGTCGACGAGTTTCAACTCGACGAACTGACCGTTTTCGGCCGCAGCATTTCGCGCGACCAACGGCACCTGACGAAGGCGCCGGTGCTGGTGAAGTACAAGGATCCGGTCACCGCCAAGACCTGGACCGGCCGCGGCAAGCCGCCGAGCTGGATCGTCGGCAAGGACCGCGCGCAGTTCGCGGTCTGACACCGGCAAAAAAATAGAAAAAGGGCCGTGCGGCCCTTTTTTTTCCTCTGCCCCCGGCCGTCCGCTAGACGACCATGGGCGCCGCCCACGTGGTCGATTCGCTCCAGATGGTCTGGAATTGCTCGCTCGGCATGGGTTTGCCGAAGTGATAGCCCTGGGCCGTCCGGCAGCCCATGGCCAGCAGGATGCCGGCCTGCGCGGCGTTTTCGACCCCCTCGGCCACCACCTGCATGCCCAGCACGCCGGCCATCGACATGATCGCCTCGGCGATGCCCTTGTCGTTGCCGCCCGTCTCCAGACCCCGCACGAACTCGCGGTCGATCTTCAGCACGCCGACCGGGAAACTCTTGAGATAAGCCAGGGATGAATAACCGGTGCCGAAATCGTCGATGGCGATGGTCAGGCCGATATCGCGCAGTTTCGACAGGATGACGGCGACATGTTCCGGGTCCTGCATCAGCGCGCTCTCGGTCACCTCGAGTTCCAGCTGGGCGGGCGCCACCCCGTAGGTGGTGAGCAGGCGTTGAATATCTCCCGCCAGGTCGGGCGAGCGGAACTGAACCGCCGAGATATTCACCGACACCGTCAGGCCCTGCATGCCCTGGTCGGTCCAGCTGCGAATCTGGCGACAGGTCTGTTCGATGATCCAGCGGCCCATCGGAATAATCATGCGCGATTCTTCGGCGAGTGGAATGAATACGTCAGGCCCGACGACGCCGTATTCGGGGTGACGCCAGCGCATCAGGGCTTCGGCGCCGACGATGCGGTGCGTCGTCAAATCCACCTTGGGCTGGTACACCACATGCAGTTCCTGCCGTTGCATCGCGCCACGCAAGGCATTCTGCAGTTTGGCCTTCTCGAGTTTGCCGGTCTCGATTTCACTCGAAAAGAAAACCAGCTTGCGTTTACCCAGTTCCTTGGCCTTGTAGAGCGCCATGTCCGCCTTGCGGAGTAAATCGCCGACTTCTCCGCCATCGTCCGGAAAAACCGACACGCCGATGCTGGTGCTGATGCGAATCTCGTGTTGATCGATCAGGAAAGGCGCATCGAACTTGCGGATGATCCATCGACCCAGCTCGCGTGCCGACTCGAACGACGACTGCGGCAACAGCAGGGCAAACTCGTCGCCACCGATCCGGCCGATAAAATCCTGCGGGGACAGGCAGGCGCTGATGCGCTGGCCGGCTTCGGCCAGCAGAATGTCGCCGACATGGTGGCCCAGCGAGTCGTTGACGTCCTTGAAACCGTCGAGATCGAGATAACAGGTGTGCAGCGGCACGCCGGTCAGCCGGGAGGCGGCGATGGCATTGCCGGCGTGTTCCATGAACATGCGTCGATTCGGCAACTGGGTGAGGGAATCGAAATACGCCAGCCGATGAATGGTTTCTTCGGCCTTCTTGCGCTTGTCGATATCTTCCAGCACCAGGACATACTGGGACAGGCGGCCCTGCTCGTCGAAAACGGTCGAGACCGTGAGGCCGCACCAGAAATCCGTGCCGTCCTTGCGGCAGTTGACGATTTCCCCACGCCAGATATTGCGCTTTTCCGTGCCGAGCCATACGGCCGCATAGGTTTCGTCCGATACCCGGGGCGAGCGAAGAAAACTCGGAGTCAAGCCGCGCACTTCATCCAGCGGGTGCCCGGTCATCTGGGTAAATGCCGCATTGGCATAATCGACACGGCGTTCCCGGTCGAGCGTAATAACGCCATCGGCGATCGAGTGCAGGGTAATCTCGGCGCGCTTCTTCTCCTGCATCAGGGTTTGTCCGGCGATTTTCTCCGCGCTGATATCGATGTCCAGGCAGATGTATTTTTCGATCAGCCCGTTCTCGCGGTAAATCGCCACCACCGCACGACGCACCCAAACCGGGCCGCCGTCGCGCCGGTAGCAAACCACCTCGCCTTTCCAGGTCGCGGACTGTGGGAAAAGCTCTGCATGCCGGCGGTAGCTGGCGATATCCAGGCTCCATCCTGATTCGCCGCCGATGAAGTGCGCACGGTCGAAACCGCTGACTTCCGCATGCAGGTCGTTGGCATACAGAACCTTCCCGAGCGGGTCGAGCTCGATCACGATCACCGCGTGATCGGTCGCGCGTTTGTGCTGCACCAGCGCGTGGGTGAGGGCACCGATGCGCTGGCCGAAGCGGTTCTGAAACTGCGATGCGACGAGCTGGAACTGGTCGAGCGTGCGGCGTATTTCGTCCGGTGCGTTCAGGGAAACCGGCGCCTTGGCATCCAGCTGGCCCGACTGGATCTGCTGCACGAATTCCTGCAGATGGCCGAGGCTGGATAACCACCGGGACAAAAAGATGCGGGTCGCGGCCAACCCGGCCAAGAGCGTGATACAGCCGAAAGTCAACATGTCGACGAGTGTCAGCCAGAGGTAATCGGACACTCTCTCGATCAGGAAGGTGAGGCGCAGCACACCATAATCGCGGCCCCCGACTTCGACGACCCGATTGATATCGGGCAAACGCTGCGCCACCAGATTGCGCAGCCAGTCCGGAGCCCTGGAGCTGCGGGGCGGCGCATTGGCGGCCAATACGTTTCCGTCCACCTCGATATAACGCGCCACGCCGAAAGGCGTCCGGGCCACGCCTGCGGCCAGCGTGCGCTGGATGGCGTCCAGATCGTTCACCACCGCGGCATCCGCCACCGACTGGGCGGCGATCTCGATCACCATGGTCGCGGTATCGTTGGCGTCGTCTATTTCTCGCACCAGCTGGGCGCGCAGCGATAAAGCCAGGCCGCCCAATACCAGAATGCTCAGCATGCCGCCGAACAGCAGGAAGACCCGATTGAGCAGAGAGCGGGGAAGCAAACGGGACATGGTGGGTCGATTCCGGGCCGGATTCAGCGAACGGCTGCCGGTGCGCTGCTATAAAAACGCAGGTAATTCGCATAATCGCGCTCGTCCGCCGCGACGAATCCCGTGGTGTCCGGAATGCCGACGGCGCGCGAGGCTTTTTCGAGCACCGCACGGCCTGCCGGGTCGGCCAGCATTCCCACGAAAGCCGCACGTACCGCCTGGGCCTGGGGCGCCGGTACACGCGGCGATGCCATCAAGGCCAGGTCGTGAAAAGGCTCCGAACTCCACAAGATGCGGAGCTTCTGCTTCTCGCGGGCGGAGAAGCCCGCCAACAGTTGCGAGTTGCCGCCGACCGCCGCCACTTTTCCGCTTTGCAACTGGGTCAGCGCGCTGTCCATGTTGCCGCCGAAAACCACGCGGACCGGAATATGATTTTCGAGCAGATGCGCATGCGGCACCTTGTAAGCCACGAATGCTTCAGGGCCGGGATAACCGATCTCTGAATCTTTCAGTTGCTCGATACTGCGGATCGGCGAATTTTCCAATACCGCGATCTGGCCTCGCACCGGCGGTGAATCACGGCGGGCCAGTACCGACCAACCCATCTTGATCCGGTTGGGATTGAATAGATGATTGCTGAAAGCGAAATCGACTTCCTGCGCCAGTACATAACTGGTGGTATCCGCGGAGGTTCTGCCGATCTTCAGGGTGAGGTCGACACCGCTGACGCGAGAGACGTAAGCGATAATCGGGTTCCAGTAACTCGCGGTCAGTTGCAGGCCATATTGATTGACCGGCGAAAAGTAATAATGCGGACGAGGCGCATCCTGTGCGTTTGCACCGGCGAAAAAGCCCGAGAGCAGCAGGGCGCTGAAACAGGTCCTGGCATATTGGCGGCGTTGCATGCGAAATCGATTTATTAATTAATGCCGAATAACTGCCGGGCATTCACGGCCGGCCCATGCCGAAGATAAAACCACGCGGCTTTCCGGGGGCGTACAACCGGCGCCCCGATTCAGCGGCGCACCCACCATGGGCACGGACCCGCAGGGGCGGAAAGCCGTTAATTGTGTAAGAGTTGTATGCAGTACGCATGCAACGGCCGATCGGATGAGCCGTTTTTTCGCCACGCTCATGGTCGCGTGGCGGTCGCCGCAACCCCGCGCGCGAGGGAGTGCGGCGCCCGTCTTTGGGCCGGGCCTGGAGCGCCCGGCCGCCGTGGACAGGAAAATGGCGCGTTAACCGCGCGCCGGGCGGCGACGTGCGAAACGCACCACGGTCACGCCGGCGCGCGCCTGGCGCACCGAGGGCATCACCAGCACGCAATCGTCGTAGGGCGTGACGATGGGCGTGCCCGCGTCGTGGCCGATCACGGTCCCGGCGGCGGCAATCACCTCGAGGCCCTGGTAGGGCTCGACAAAACGCACGTCGCGGCCGGAAGCCACGGCGCCGCCAGTCACTTCGAGCAGCCACTGGCGTGGCGCATCGGGCTGGCGCCAGCCGGGCAACAGGCTTTCCAGCGTCGCGGTGTCGGCGATGCCGGACGAGGCCAGGAAACGCACGCACTGGTCCTGCGCCACGGTGCGGCTGGCCGGCTCACCGTGGAAGCCGCATTCGACCAGCAGCGAACGCACGCCGCCGGCAATGGCCGCGGGGTCGCCGAAGCGGCCGAAATCCCGCATGCGCACGCCGTCCTTGTGGCCGGCGTCGGCCACGATGTGTTCCGGCGCGCCCATCGCCACGGCCAGTGCTTCGTTCAGCGGCGAGGTGCCCGACAGGGTGAGCGGCGCGGCGGGTTCGTGCATGGAATGCAGGTCCAGCAGCCAGTCGGCCTCGGCCACGAAGGGCGACAGCGCCAGGGCCCGGCGCCGCTCCAGCGTGCTGCCCGAAGCCATGCGCTCCGGCGACCACTGGCGGTTCATGTCCTCCTCCACGAAACGTGCGGCATCGTGGTGGGCCGGGTCGAAGGTGGCGAAGGCGTCGAGGTTGCAGAAGGCCAGCGTGAGACGGCCGACCGCCGGCCGCAGCCCGGCCTCGAGCAGGCCCTTGAGGGCCCAGGCGCCGCAGAGCTCGTTGCCGTGCACCAGCGCCGAGATCATCACGTGGCGGCCGGTGCGGCCAGAGTCGAAGCGCCACACGCCGGGCGTGCCGGTGTTGCCTTCGGCCCAGGCGCCGAGTTCGGGCCGGGGCAGGGTGAATTGCTGCATGGCGGCGCTCATTCGTCGGTGATGTGGGCGAACTCGACGATCTTCTTGTACTTGGCGGATTCCGACGTGATGAAGGCTCCCAGGTCCGGCTGGGTGACCGGCACGACGGAGCCGCTGGCTTCCATGCTCTTGCGGAACTCGCCGGTCTTGATGACGTCGGCGACGGCGCTCTTCAGCTTGGCCTGGATCGGCTCGGGCAGGCCGGCCGGGCCGAGCAGGGCGAACCACACGCTCATGTCCACGCCTTTAAGGGCGGGCGTTTCGGCCAGCGCGGGCACGTCCGGCACGACGGCCGAGCGCTTGGTTTCCGAGGTGCCGAGCGCGGTGATCTTGCCGGCCTTGATGAGGGGCAGGGCGCTGGACAGCACGTACACGCCGAAGTCCAGGTTGCCGCCGATCAGGTCGTTGGTCAGCGGGCCGGTGCCGCGGTAGGGGATGTGCGTCATGAACAGGCCGCCCTGTTGCTTGACCATCTCGCCGGTCATGTGCAGCGAGGTGCCCACGCCCGAACTGCCGTAGGAGTAGTGGCCCGGCTTGGCCTTGACTGCCTTCAGGAAGTCGGCGGTGTTCTTGACGCCGCTGGCCGGCGAGGCGGTCAGCACCAGGGGTTGCGAGGCCAGCAGCGCCAGCGGGGTGAAGTTCTTCAGCTGGTACTTGACCGACTTGCGGACCAGCGCGTTGATGGCGATCTCGTTGTTGGCGCCGACCAGCAGGGTGTAGCCGTCCGGCTGGGCCTGCGACACCTTTTGCGCGGCCAGCGAACCGCCGGCGCCGCCGAGGTTCTCGATGACCACCGGCTGGCCCAGGCGTGCCGACAACTCGGTCGCCAGCGTGCGGCCGACCAGATCGGTGCTGCCGCCCGGCGGGTAACCCACGACCAGCGTGACCGCGCGCTGCGGCCAGGCGCCACCTTGCGCCAGCGCGGCGGTGGCGGGGGCGAACAGGCCGGCGATCAGGGCGGCGCACAGCGTGGCGCGGCGGACGGGGGAGGTCGTGTTGTGCATGGAGATATTCAGGTTCACGGGGTTTCGTACCGGACGATTCTTGGAGGATCGTCTTTTCCGCTCGGTGCGGAATCGGCACAATCGCCTGCCGATTCGGCACAGCGCAGGTATTTGCGCGGGTATTTGGAAAGGGCGGACGAATGCATCTCAAGTGGCTGGAGGACTTCATCGCGCTGGCGGAGGCCGGCAACTTCAGCCGGGCGGCGGAGGTGCGCAACGTGACGCATCCGGCGTTCGGCCGGCGCATCCAGCAGCTGGAGCAGTGGGCCGGGACGACGCTGGTGGAGCGCGGCAAGAGTCCGGCGCGGCTGACGTCGGCCGGCCTGCTGTTGCTGGAAACGGCGCGGCAGATGGTGTCCGGGCTGGAGAGTTCGCGGCTGGAGCTATTGGGCGAGGCGGGGCGGCAGGCGCGCACCGTCAGCATCGGGACCGGGCGGACGCTGGCGCGCACGGTGCTGGCCGACTGGCTGGTGCGGTTGCAGCCGGTGGTGCGCGACGCGCAGGTGCGGGTGGTGACGCAGAGCCTGGCCGATGCGGCCCGGATGCTGGAGCGCGCGGAGATCGATTTTTCGCTGGTTTATCACCATCCGGCGCTGACGCAGCGGCTGGATGGGCGGCAGTTCACTTTTGCGACGCTGGCGTCGGACAAGCTGGTGCCGGTGTCGCGGGCGGATGCGGGGGGGCGGGCTTTGTATCCGGTCGCCGGTGGCGGGGTGGTGCCTTTGCTGGCGTATGGGTCGACGCTGGCGATGGGGCGTTTGCTGGACGACCATCTGGCGAACAACCGGCATGCTCCAGCGGTGGTTCGGCGGATCGAATGCGATTCGGCGGATGCCTTGCAGGAGTATGTTTTGAAGGGGTTGGGGGTGGCCTGGTTGCCTTGGTCGATGGTGCAGGCTCATTGCAAGGCGGGGAGGATGGCGCTTGCCGGCGACCGGCGGATGGAGGTGCGGTTTGAGGTGAGGTTGTTTCGGCCGAAGAGGAGGTTGCATTCGTTGGCGGAAGCGGTTTGGGCTTCTGCGGTTCATCGGTGAGTTCTTGGTTTTTTGGATTATTATTTTGGTTGTTTGGATAACCGTTTGCTGCCTTCGGCTTGTGGCTTCTTCTGGTCCCCTTCGGGGTGAGACCCTACGCCGGTGGCGGTAACTTTCTTTTCGCAAAAAAGAAAGTCACCAAAGAAATTGCTTCGGGATCGGGTAGCCATACAAGAATCGGGCCTTTGCTT